>VOFI01003564.1_pt1 | contig 232692 bp, 187 predicted proteins | sample 5384131 | NCBI WGS metagenome assembly VOFI01 (sample SAMN12384728, study PRJNA508395) | human gut metagenome | isolation source: healthy gut H | host: Homo sapiens | reverse complement strand
GAAGATCCACAGATAGAGCATCAGCAGCGCGATGGCCAGCACGATGCCGTACTCCTCGACGAAGAAGGCGTAGGCGTAGTCGCTTTCGGGGTGGATCATCTCCACGCGCATGGCGCTCTGTCCGGCTCCCTCACCGAAGATGCCGCCGTTGTAGATGGCGATCATCGAACGCTCGGTGTCGGTGAGGTGTTCGATCGGCTTGTCGGTCTGCGAACGGGTCCAGAGGTGTATCCATGTCGAGACGCGCCCTTCGGCGGTTTCGCTGCGGCCGAGGTTGAGCGTCATAATGAGGACGATGCCCACGCAGGCCAGCCCGACGAGCTTCATCAGTTCGCCGAAACGGACGCGCCCGATGAGCATCATCACCCACGAGGCGAGGAACACCAGCACGGCCGACGAGGTGTGGGCCGGGAAGATCACGGTGCACGAGACGACCACGGGCATCAGGATCGGCCATGTCCCTTCGCGCCAGATGCGGCGCTGTTCGCGCGACGAACGCCATGTCCAGAACCTGAGCGACGGCACGATGCGGATTTTGTCGATCTTCGACTGGCGTCCCGCCAGCTGGCTGGCGAGGAAGAGCACTGTGGCGACCTTCAGCGCTTCGGAGGGCTGGAACTGGAAGGGTCCCAGCGGAATCCAGCGGGCGGCGCCGTTGGTCGTGGCGCCGATGAAGTAGACGGCGACGGTCAGCAGGACCGAAAGGATGTAGACGGGGCGCGAAAAGAGGTTGTAGATGCGGCAGTTGATCTTCTGCACGGCGACCATCACGACGAGACTGACGATCAGGATCATCAGCTGCTGGCGCAGGAAATGCGCCGTGGTGCGGGCCGTGTGGGCGTCGTAAGCCATTTTGGCCGTCGAGGAGTAGACCACCAGCACCGAAACCACCGCCAGCACCGCGATGATGATCCACAACACGCGGTCGCCCGTGAAAAGCCTGAATTTGGGCTTTTCGGCCGTTTCGCCGCACGCGTTCGCCGCCTGCGGGTTTTCCTCGTCCGCAGCGGTCCCGTACTCGGCTCCGGATCGGCTCTTGCCCCGGCCGCCCCGCCCCTCGCTACCGTGCGGAGCAGTCTCTGCGGCCGCCGCTCCGGCCGTGCGCGGAGCGTTCCCGGCCGTTTCCGACCAAGGTTCCTGCGCCTGCTGCGCGCCCTGTGTCTGTTTCCGTTCGCCGAATTTCATCGCCTTATGCCTTTTCGTTTACCCACGCCTTGAACAGCTCGCCGCGGTTCTCGTAATTTTTGAAAAGGTCGAAGCTTGCGCAGGCCGGGGACAACAGCACCGCGTCGCCGGGCCGTGCGGCGGCTTTGGCCGCCGTCATCGCGGCGTCGAGCGAATCGGTGGAGATCACTTCGGGCACGACGCCCGTGAACTCCCGGAGCAGTTTGGCGTTGTCTATGCCCATGCAGACGAGCGTGTGCACCTTCTCGCGGGCGAAATCCTTGAGCGGCCCGTAATCGTTGCCCTTGTCCGTACCGCCGGCGATCCACACCACGGGGCGTTTCATGCTTTCGAGCGCATAGTAGACCGAATCGACGTTGGTGGCCTTCGAGTCGTTGATCCACAGCACGCCGCCGCTCTCCTTGACCGGTTCGAGCCGGTGCTCGACGGGCGCGAAGCCGTAGAGCGAACGGCGGATCGCCGCCGGAGCGATTCCTGCCGCGAGGGTTGCGAGCGCCGCCGCCATGGCGTTGTAGGCGTTGTGCAGGCCCTTGATCTGCAGTTTCGCGGTGTCGATCTCGACCGAGGCCTTTCCGACGGCCGCCGTGAATTTGCCGTCGCAGAGGAAAGCGTCCCCCGCGCCGCTGGCCACAGCATTTTTCGCCGCGAAAGGGAGCTGCTTCATGCGCAGGTCGTATTTCGGAAGCTGCTGCCAGATCACTTCGTCGTCGCCCGAATAGACGAAATAGTCGCGCGAAGTCTGGTTCTGCGTGATGCGCATTTTCGAATCGGCGTAGTTCTGGAAACAGTGGTCGTAGCGGTCGAGGTGGTCGGGCGTGATGTTCATCAGCACGCCGATATGCGCCCGGAACTTGTACATGCCGTCGAGCTGGAACGAGCTCAGCTCCAGCACGTACCAGTCGTAATCGCCCGTGGCGACCGAGTAGGCGAAGCTCTCGCCGATGTTGCCGCCCAGAGCGACCCGCATCCCGGCGTCGCGCATGATCTTGTATATGAGCGACGTGGTGGTAGTTTTGCCGTTCGAGCCGGTGATGCAGATGCACTTCGCCCGGCCCGTGTAGCGGCCCGCGAACTCTATTTCGGAGATCACGGGAATGCCTGCGGCGCGGAGTTTTCGCACCAGCGGCGCCGTTTCGGGGATGCCGGGCGACTTGACGACCTCCGCGGCGTCGAGGATGCGCTCTTCGGTATGGCCGCCCTCCTCGTAGGGCACCTGCCACTCGTCGAGCTTGGCCTTGTAGCGGTCGGCGATCCGCCCCGCATCGGAGAGGAAGACGTCGAACCCTTTCTTCTTGGCGAGGATCGCGGAGCCGTATCCGCTGATGCCGCCGCCCAGCACTGCTATCTTTTTCATGATTACCGGATCTTTAACGTTACGAGGGTGATGGCCGCCAGCAGCAGCGAGATGATCCAGAAACGCAGGACGATCTTGGTCTCGAACTGTCCCTTCTTCTGGAAATGGTGGTGTACGGGAGCCATCAGCAGCAGGCGGTGGCCTTCGCCGTATTTGCGCTTGGTGTATTTGAAGTAGCCGACCTGCATCATCACCGAGAAGCTTTCGACCAGAAAGACGCCGCACAACAGCGGCAGCAGCAGCTCCTTGCGGATGCAGAGGGCGAAGACGGCGATGATGCCGCCGATCGACAGCGAGCCGGTGTCGCCCATGAAGATCTGCGCCGGGAAGGAGTTGTACCAAAGGAAGCCGACCAGCGCGCCGACCAGCGCCGCGGCGAAGACGACCAGTTCGCCGCTGTCAGGGATGTACATGATATTGAGGTAGTCGGCGTATACGATATGTCCTGAGAGATAAGCCAGTACGCCCAGCACCGCCACGATCGGCACCGAGACTCCCGTGGCCAGTCCGTCGAGTCCGTCGGTGAGGTTGGCGCCGTTGGAGACGGCCGTCACCACGAAGATGGCGACCAGCACGTAGAGCAGCCACGTCATCGTCGTATTGCCGCCCGTGAGCCAGCCGTAATCGAATTCGTTGTCTTTGATGAAGGGAATGGTCGTCTGGGTGGTCTTGAGGCTTTCGGAGCTGAGGACCACGTTGCGGTGTACGGTTTCGAGCACGGAGCCGTCCTCGTTCATGTAGACGGTCTGTACGGGCTGTACGACTTTGTCGCGGACGACGATCTCCTGCGACACGCACATCGTCGTGCCGACGATGATGCCCAGCCCGACCTGTCCCACGATCTTGAAACGGCCCTTGAGCCCCTCCTTGTTGTGGCGGAAAACCTTGATGTAGTCGTCCAGTCCGCCGATCAGCCCCAGCCATACGGTCGAGACGATCATCAGCTGGATGTAGATGTTGTCGAGCCGTCCGAGCAGAAGGATCGGAACCAGAATCGCAAGCAGGATGATCACGCCGCCCATGGTGGGGGTGCCGCGCTTCTGGAGCTGTCCCTCCAGACCGAGGTCGCGGACCTCTTCGCCGATCTGCTTGCGGCGCAGGAAGTCGATGATCTTGCGGCCGAAAATGATGACGATCAGCAGCGCGAGGATGATCGACGCCGCGGCGCGGAACGAAATGTACTGGAACATGCCCGAACCGGGCAGGTTGTAGGCTTCGTCCAGATACTTGAAGATGTAATAGAGCATATTGTTCGTTGGGTTTTATTTACCGAATGAATCAAAGGCTTTGCGGACCTCCTCCCGGTCGTCGAAGGGGTGTTTCACGTCGCCGACGATCTGATAGGTTTCGTGGCCCTTGCCCGCCACGAGCAGGATGTCGCCCGGCTGCGAGAGCATCACCGCCGTGCGGATGGCTTCGGCGCGGTCGGCGATGCGCAGGAAGCGCGCGCCGGGTTCGAGTCCCGCCGCCATCTGGTCGAGAATCGCTTCGGGCGACTCGTGGCGCGGATTGTCCGACGTGAAGACGGCCGTGTCGGCGTACCGCACGGCGATCTGCGCCATTTCGGGCCGCTTGGTGCGGTCGCGGTCGCCGCCGCAGCCGCAGACGACGATCAGCTTCTGCGCCGGGGTGCGGATCTCCTCGATGGTGCGGATCACGTTTTCGAGCGCGTCGGGCGTGTGGGCGTAATCGACGACGGCCGTGACGCCGTTTGCGCTCCGGACCAGTTCGAAGCGGCCGCTGACCGGGTGCAGCATGCTCGCCGCGCGCAGCGTTTCGCCGCGGTCGAAGCCCAGCAGAACCGCCGCGCCGTATACGGCCAGCAGGTTGTAGGCGTTGAAGCGGCCCACCAGCCCGACCCATACCTCCTGTCCGTCGATGCGCAGCAGCATGCCGTCCGGGTGCATTTCGACGATCTTGCAGCGGAAGTCGGCCATCGAGCGCAGCGAGTAGGTGTGTATGGCCGCGGCGGTGTTCTGCACCATCACGCGGCCGTTTTTGTCGTCGGCGTTGGTCAGCGCGAAGGCCTCTTTTGAGAGTGAGTCGAAGAAGAGTTTCTTGGCGCGGATGTATTCGGCGAAGGTCTTGTGGTAGTCGAGGTGGTCGTGGGTGATGTTCGAGAAGATGCCGCCCGCGAAGTGCAGCCCGCGCGTGCGCTCCTGCACGATGGCGTGCGACGAACACTCCATGAAGCAGTACTCGCACCCCTCGTCGGCCATTTCGCGCATCATGGCGTTGAGCCGCACGGGGTCGGGCGTGGTGTGCGTCGCTCCGACGGTGCGTTCGCCGACCTTGTAGACCACGGTCGAAATCAGTCCCGCCTTGTGACCCAACGCCCGTACGAGGTCGTACAGCAGCGTCACGGTCGTGGTCTTGCCGTTGGTGCCGGTGATGCCGACGAGTTTCAGCGCGCGGCTGGGGTGGTCGTAGAACGCCGCGGCCATGTCGGCCAGCGCGCCTGCGGCGTCGGGCACCGCGACGTAGACGACGTCTGCGGCGGTCTGTTCGGGCAGGCGTTCGCAGACGACTGCGGCGGCGCCTTTTGCGACGGCGGCGGGAATGAAGTCGTGCCCGTCGTTCTGCGTGCCGCGCACGGCGAAGAAGCAGTCGCCCGGCCCGACGGCACGCGAGTCGTAAACCAACCCGGCGACGGCGGCCGAATCGTCGCCGTGCAGCGCCGTGACGGGGGTATTTCGGAGAAGTTCTTTCAGTGTTTTCATAAACCGTTGTCTTTTGTCGTATTCGCCCCTTGGGCGTCTTTGTCGCCGCGGTCCGCGGAATTCGGAGCGCAGGCGCTTCCGCGAACGCGTCCGGAAGCCGGGAAAGTCTCCCTGCGGCGCGGCGCCGGGGTGAATATCGTCAGTTCTTTCATCTTAGTTCAGCGTTATGGCGACCGTCGCGCCCGGCGTGATGCGCGCTCCGGGAGCGACGCTTTGCCGGACGACGGCTCCCCGGCCCGAAAAGCGGACTTTCAGGCCGCGGCTTTCGAGTACGAACAGCGCGTCCTTGAGTCCCATGCCCCGCACGTCGGGCATCGTGCCCGTTTCGGCCGGAAGGCTCGTGATGACCACGTTCGAAAGGCTGTCCACCTGCACGCGGCCCCAGCCCGTGCGGTGGTCGAACGAAGCGCGGGGCGAAAGCTTGTCCGCCACGCGGCGGATCTGGGCGATGTCGCCGCCCTTGATCCGGTCGGGGTGGCGGCGCGGGCCGTGCCGCTCGACGCGGCCGTACCAGTCGCGGTTGCGGTTGTAGATGTAATCGACCATGCGTTTGACGACCGGACCCGCCAGCGGACCTCCGTAATAGGCCTTGCCGGCCTGCGCACGGGTTTCGATGGTCGTCAGCACCGTGTAGCGGGGATTGTCGGCCGGGAAGTAGGCGATCATCGAGCCGAGGTAGTAGCGGCCTTCGCGGCTGCGGGCGTCGGTGATCTGCGCCGTGCCGGTCTTGGCGGCCACGCGCAGCCGGGCGGTGTCCCTGAAATAGAGGCTGGCGGTACCCTCTGTGCAGACCAGTTCGAGACACCGCTGTACCTCGCGCAGCGTCGAGCGCGAGCAGATCGACGAGGCGAGGGTGCGGCTTTCGAACCGCTCCTCGACGCGGTCGCCGCGCCGCAGTTCGCGCACCAGCACGGGCGAGATCATTTTGCCGCCGTTGGCGATGGCGTTGTAGAAGGTGATCATCTGGATCGGAGCCAGCCGCACGCGGTAGCCGTAGCTCATCTTGACCAGCATGACGCCCGGATCGGGAACTTTCCAGTCGGTGGTGATCGACGGGGCGCGCTCGCCCAGCCGTTCCAGTCCGACGGTCTGTCCGAGATGTAGTTTTTCGTGGAGGAAGTCGCTGTACTCCTGCTTCTTGCCCGTGATGCCGTAGCGCTCCCAGATCGCCTTGGCAAAGTAGACGTTCGACGACGAAGCCACGGCGCGGCGGAAGTCGATGACGTGGTCGCCGCGGTGCGAGTCGCGGATATTCTTGGCCGGGCCTACGGTCACCGGGTCGCCGTTGTGGGTGTCGTAGGCGGTCTGGGGAGACATGTCGGCGTCGTCGAGCAGCGTGAGCATCGTCGCCAGCTTGAAGGTCGAACCCGGCTCCATGCTGCGCCCCAGCGCGTAATTCTCGCGTTCGTAAAACGCCCCTTCGGTCCCCGCCCGGCCCAGATTGGCCATGGCGAGGATTTCGCCCGTATGGACCTCCATGACGATCGTCGTGCCCCAGATGGCGTTCTGAGCTTCTAGCTGGCGCCGCAGCGCCTTGTCGGCGACGTCCTGCAGGTCCAGATCGAGCGTGGTCACCACGTCGTAGCCGTCTTCGGGGTCCTCGTGGCCGCCGCCCGCGACGCGGCCGTAGAAGCCTCTGGCGATGCGTTGCCGCAAGGCTTTGCCGTCGCGGCCCGCAAGCTCTTCGCGGTAGGCCTCCTCGATGCCGTAATTTCCCTTGTCGCCCGTCAGTCCGATCGTGCGGCGCGCCAGTTCGCCCTGCGGGTAGACCCGCTGGTCGCGTTCGACGAGCCGGTAGACCATGCCCATGTTCCAGTTCAGCAGCGGATAACGCCGCAGGGTCTGCCATTCGGCGTAGTCCACTTCGCGGGGGAAGATATTGACGGGCGTGTGGTCGCGGATGGTGTCGTAGATGCGGCGCGTGGCAAACTCTTCGCCGCGCAGACGGTCCATCAGGCGCGAGAACCACCCTTCGGAGCGCAGGTAGGTCGTGTCGCGTCCGTTGACGAGCCGGTAGTGGCGGGCGTGCTCCTCGCGGAATTTGCGGCTGTATTCGGCGGCGGACTTGTCCCGGAAGAACGCCGCGAGGAGTTTGGCCAGCGAGTCGCTCTGTTCGCGGAAGGTTTTCAGCGAATCGAGACCCGGCGAAGCGAAGTCGAAGGCGGCCTGATAGCGGAAGATCGAAGTCGCCAGCGGCGCGCCGCTGCGCGAGAGGATGCTGCCGCGCTGCGCCGGAATGGTCTCCTCGGTGAAGATGCGGCTGGCCAGCCGTTCGGCGTTGTAGGCCACTTCGGAACTGAAGAGCTGCACCCAGACCAATCGTCCGAGCACGACGGCCCCGGCGAGTATGAACAGCACGTAAAGCAGTCGTACCCGCAGCAGAATGTCGCTTTTGATCTTCGAACGTTCCTCTTTCATCGTCCGTCAGTTTTCGATGATTTCGCCCGGCGCCGGCGGGTCGGTAAGCTCGATGCCGCGTTCGCGCAGCCGTTCGACGATGGCCGAGTGGGTGGTGCGGCGGTAACGCTGTTCCTGTAGGCGGATCGAGCGTTCGCGCAGGATCTGCACTTCGCGTTCGAGGCGCGAGTATTTCATGTCCAGATGCAGGGTGGTGAACATCACGGCGATGCTCAAAAAGAACATGCCCGCGATCGAGAGCATGTAGGGATAGTATTTCGAGACTCCCTCGTGGACGAGGATCGTACCTGAGAAGAGCTGCCAGAAGGTGCTGGCCTTGCGGCGGCGCTCCCGGCGCTGGCGCTCCTCCTCTTCGGCCTTCTCCTCCTCTTCGCGTTCCATGTCGGCGCGGATGTCCTCGTCGGCTTCACCCCGCTCGATGCGCAGCACTTCGCGCCGCACGCGGCGGGCGAATTCCTCCTCCTGCTTGCGGCGGGCCTCTTCTTCGGGGGTTACCGGGTCGAATTCGTGGTCCTTGAACATCCTTCTCTGCTGCTTTTGTCGTTGAATGATTCGCGGCGGCCTCCGCCCTCCGTTATTCGTTCTCCCGTTTTGCGGCCGCGCGCAGCTTGGCCGAGCGCGACCGGGGGTTGCGTTCCAACTCTTCGGCCGTGGGGACCACGGCCTTGCGCGTTATGATCTCGAACGGCGTGAGGGCGCGTCCGAAAAAGTCTTTCTCCACCGAGCCTGAGAAATTCCCGCTGCGCAGGAAGTTCTTGACCAGTCGGTCTTCGAGCGAGTGGTACGAGATGACGACCAGCCGCCCGCCGGGACGCAGTACCTTGAGACTCTGCTCCAGCGCCATTTTGAGCGCCTCCATTTCGCCGTTGACCTCGATGCGCAGCGCCTGAAAAAGCTTGGTCAGGAACTTCGACTCGTCTTTTTTCGGGGTGCAGGGCTTCACGGCCTCGACCAGCTGCGCCGTGGTCTCGATCGGTGCGGCTTCCCGTGCCCGGACGATGCAGTTGGCGATTTTCCACGGGGTCTCCAGCTCGCCCCACTCTCCCAGCAGGCGCGTCAGCGCGTCGGCCGGATAGCCGTTCACGACGCGGGCCGCCGTCAGCGCGCCCCGCTGGTTCATGCGCATGTCCAGCGGCGCTTCGCCCCGGAACGAGAAACCCCGCTCTACGGCGTCGAAATGGTGCGACGAGACGCCCAGATCGGCCAAAATGCCGTCCACCTGCTCCACCTCCCGCAGCCGCAGCGCCCCGCGCAGAAAGCGGAAGTTGCTCTCGACGTAGTGGAACCGCCCGTCGTCGGGACAGTTCGCGCGCGTGTCGCGGTCCTGATCGAAAGCGTAGAGTCTCCCGCCGGGACCCAGCTTTTCGAGGATGCGGCGCGAATGGCCGCCCCCGCCGAAAGTGAGGTCCACGTAAGTGCCCGCAGGGTCTACGGCGAGCAGGTCGACGGACTCCTTCAGAAGGACAGGTGTATGATACTGAGACATATTCGTTGCTGACAAGGTCGATTTGGGTGTAAAGTTAGGGATTTTTCGAAAAAGAATACCTATATTTGTGGATATAATTTTTTGTACGTCTTTATGCCCAGAATAGATATCGGAGCGGTACTTGCCGACAAAGCCCCGCGGCTGGCCCGCTGGATTCCCGGCTTCGTCATCGGCTGGCTCCGCCGCACGATTCACGAGTCGGAGATCAATTATATCCTCGAACACTACTGGAACCTGCCCCCGCAGGAGTTTATCCGCGCCTGCTTCAGGGAGTGGCAGGTGACCTATACGGTCGAGGGGCTCGAAAAGCTCGATCCCAAGGGCCGCTATCTGTTCGCCGCGAACCATCCTTTCGGGGGAATGGACGGCATGATGCTCGCCGACAAGCTGATAGACCGCTTCGGCGACGCCCGCGTGGTGGTCAACGACCTGCTGATGCACCTCGAACCGCTGCGTCCGCTATGGATTCCGGTGAACAAGCACGGTTCGCAGAACAGCGCCTACGCCCGCAAATTCGACGAGGAGTTCGTCGGCGAAGTGCCGATCCTGACCTTCCCGGCGGGGCTCTGCTCGCGCTGCATCGGGGGCGAGGTGACCGACCTGCCGTGGAAAACCAACTTCCTGAAAAAGGCCTACGCTTCGCAGCGCGAGATCGTGCCGGTGTTCGTCGAAGGACGGCTGTCGAACTTCTTCTACCGCGTGGCCCGGCTGCGCGTGATGCTGGGGCTGAAGCTCAATATCGAGATGCTTTGGCTGCCCGACGAAATGTTTTCCCAAAAGGGCCGGCACTTCCGCATTTTCGTGGGCGACCCGATTCCCGTCTCCGAGCTGCAGCGTTACGGCGGACTCCGCGAGCAGGCCGAATTCGTACGCAAAAAGGCGTATTTTTTGGAAAATATGCTCGCGCCGGAACCGGAAAAACGCTAAAATCGGTATTTTTGCCCCAGTTATATGCAACAGAGACAGATGGAAGCCATCATACCTCCCGTTGAAAGGGAACAGCTCCGCGCCGAACTGACGCCGGAGCGCAAGGCCCGCGATACGAAGAAGGCCGGGAACGAGATTTATATCTTCTCGGCCGCCGAGTGTCCGTCGCTGATGCGCGAGATCGGCCGCCTGCGCGAAATCGCGTTCCGCGGCGCGGGTGGCGGCACGGGCAAGGAGCTGGACATCGACGCCGAAGATCTGGCCGAGGACGGCTACTACCAGCTGATCGTGTGGGACCCCGCCGCCGAAGAGATCGTCGGCGGCTACCGTTTCATCATCTGCACGGATGAATATCCGCGGCATCTCTCGACCGAACACTATTTCCGCTTCAGCGACAAGTTCCGCCGCAAATACCTGCCCCGCACCATCGAACTGGGCCGTTCGTTCGTGCAGCCCTCCTATCAGGCGCGCGGCAACGCCAAAAGCATCTATGCGCTGGACAACCTCTGGGACGGGCTCGGTGCGCTGATCGTGCTGGACCCCCGCGCCAAATACCTTTTCGGCAAGGTGACGATGTATACGACCTACAAGGCCGTGGCCCGCAACGCCCTGATCTGGTTCCTGCGCCGGTACTTCCCCGACCGGGACAACCTCGTCGAGGGCATCCATCCGCTCCGGCTCGATTTGGACGACCCTTATTATGAGCAGCTCTTCACGGGGCAGACCTATCAGGAGAATTACCGCATTCTGATTCAGAAAATCCGCGAGTTCAACGAGAACATTCCGCCGCTGATCAACGCATACATGAACCTTTCGCCCACGATGCGGGTTTTCGATACGGTGTCGAATCCCGATTTCGGCGGTGTCGAGGAGACGGGCATTCTGGTCACGATACGCGACATCTATCCCGAAAAACGGGAGCGTTATACCCGCTGGCTGGGGTGGCAGGCCAATCTGCAGTACCGCCGCGAGCTTTTCCGCAAACGGGTGCGCGAGCATTTGGACCGGATCAAGAAACGCAAAGGCGAATGACGTCTGCTGCATCGGATAAAAGCCGCACGGCATTCCGTGCGGCTTAATTTTTCAGACGGAAATCGGTCGCGGGATGCAGTAAAAGGGCTTTTGCAGCGTTTATAAGGGCAGTAATGCTAATTTGATTCGCTATGAAAAGATTGTTTTCGGCCCTCCTTTGTCTGGCCCTGATCGCGGGATCGGCGGCGTGCAGCGACGACGAAACGACCCGTCCCGTGCTGGTTGTCAACGCCGGCGAGAGTTTTCTGTCGCTCGACGCACTGGCCCGCGCCGGCAAGATCTCCGTAACTTCGTCGCTGCCGTGGCGCGTGACGGCCGCCGCCGGGGACAAGTGGTTTACGCTCTCCGCCACGGAAGGCCCGGCGGGATATTCCGAGATCGAGGTGACCTTCGACCGGAACGAAGGCCCCGCCCGCAGTGCGCAGCTGGCTTTTGCCAGCGAGGACCTGATCGTGCCGTTCGTCATGTCGCAGAGCGCGCCGAAGGACGGTTACGACGCGCGCCGGATTACTATTTTTATGCCGGATTCGGCACGATGCCGCCCTCTATGCCGGATTGCATGTGCTGTCCCACGACAAACCGAGTTATTTCTATTATACGCGTTCGAGAACGTTCGACCCGGATAAGTTCCCGCCGCATGTCAAAGTCACGACGGCGGCCGACCGGACCTCGGATGCCACCGAAGCCGAAAAGGACGCGATGTGCCGCGAAATGAAACGGCGTGTTCTGGAGATCAACAAGGCCGATCCGACGGCCGTCTTCAGTCTCTATGTGGACGACCTGCGCTGCCGTCTGGGTTACGACTGGTTCGTGGCGCAGGGAATCGACTCCGCGCGGGTGAAGGTGAGCCTGCTTTCGGACGGAACGGCGACATACAACAACTTTTACAACTATTTCGGCGATCCGGCCACGGCTCAGCAGAACTGGGAAACCTATGCCGCGGAGGTCGAGGCGCTCGACTGGAATCACGGGGGACGTTATCCCGAAACCCGTGCCGAGTTCGAACTCGAATCGTGGACGTGGCCTTACTACCTCGCGACCCGTCCCGGCTATCGCTTGGTGATGCAGAACGGGGCGCTGCTCGAAAGCTCCTGCCCGTTCATTACCGACAAACTTCGTGAAATGCAGATCGAAGATATTCAGCCCTACGAGATGCTGTCGGCACTGTCCGAATCGGCCCGCAGGCTGTTCTACGACATGGCGGGCTTCGATTACGACAAATTCGCCGCCCTGTTCGACGCTTCTCCCAAAGGCAACCTGATCATCATCGGAACGAGCCATCAGAACGCCGCGAGCGAACAGCAGCAGCGCGATTACGTGGCGCGGATCGTCGGACAGTACGGCGCAGCGTACGACATTTTCTTCAAGCCTCATCCCGCCGACACCTCTTCGGCGTCGTACGAAACCGACTTTCCGGGTCTGACGCTGCTTCCCGGTCAGATGCCGTTCGAGATTTTCGTCTGGTCGCTGATGGATCACGTCGATATGATCGGCGGTTATCCCTCGACGGTTTTCCTGACGGTGCCCGTCGATAAGGTGCGGTTCATCTTCGCTCCGGATGCCGAGAGTCTGGTGCGGCCGCTCAACCTGCTGTTCCGCGACGCGGCGAACGTCGAGTGGATGCAGTAAAGACTCTTCTGCGGATGTGGTTCCTGCGGATATGGAAACAGCCGGTCATGCGACCGGCTGTTTTGTTTGCGGGCGTGCTGCCTGCCTTTTTCGGGTCTTGTCCCGTTTGTCTTGGTTGTCCGTCCCCTCCGTTCCCGGCGGCAGCTTACCGCGAGGCGGCCAGCGACGAGGGAGTCACGCCCTCGGAGTTTTTGGCCCAGTCGCCACGGGCGCGGAGCACTTGCTCGACGATGTCGCGCACGGCCCCTTCGCCGCCCTTGAATTCGGAGACGTAACGCGACGCTTCGATCACTTCGGCGGCGGCGTCGGCCGGGCAGACCGGGATGCCCACTTCGCGCATGCACTCCAGATCGGGGATGTCGTCGCCCATGTAGATTGCGTTCCGGGGGTCGATGCCCTCCTCGGCGAAGTATTCGTGCAGGGCGCTGATCTTGTCCATGCAGTCGATGTAGGCCCGCGTGACGCCCAGCATCTTCAGCCGGTTTTCGAGGGTCTTGCCGCGTCCTCCGGTGATGATGCAGACCTTGTAGCCCATTTTGATCGCGTAGGCCAGCGCATAGCCGTCCTTGGCGTTGTAGCGGCGGATGAAGTCGCCGTCGAGTGTGGGGATGATGCCGCCGTCGGTCATCACGCCGTCCACGTCGAAGACGAAGGCTTCGGTGCGCGCTATATCTTCTTTGAAGTTTCCCATATGCTGTTGCTTATGATTGAATAGATGTTCTTGAGTTGCAGGTCGTCGTCGAGCAGGGCGCAGTGGCGGGCGCGGGTTCCGGTGTCGTTGCGCACGGCGGGACCTGTCTGCACGTCGGCCGGGGAGGCCGCGTCGAGCGCCTTGGCGGCGGTCTGGGCGATCAGCGGCTTGAGCACGTCGAACGGAAGTCCCGCACTGCCGGCGATGCGCTCTGCGACGGCGTACATGTGATTGACGAAATTGCAGGCGAAAACCGCCGCGAGATGCGCTTTTGCCCGGCAGGCCGAGTCGGCCCAGATCACCGTGCGCGAGAGACGGCGGGCGAAGGCTTCCAGCTCCGGGCGCAGGGCTTCGTCGTCGGTTTCGAGAAAGACGGGAATCTGCGAAAAATCCACTTCGCGGCCCTTGGTGAAGGTCTGGAGGGGATAGAAGACGGCCCGGCGCGTCGTGGGGCGGTCGGGCAGGGCTTCGAGCGGCACGCTTCCGGCGGTGTGGGCCACGACGGCCCCCGCGGGAATGGGCAGCGAAGCGGCCGCTTCCGCTACGGCCCGGTCGCTTACGGCGATCAGGTAGATGTCGGCTTCGGCCAGCCCGGCCGGGTCCGAGGTCCATTGGGTGCCGGCGAGTGCGGCGACCGTCTTTCCGCGCTGGGCGTTGCGGGCGAAGAGCTGTACGAGTTTCAGGCCGCTTCGGGCGACGGCCTGCGCCAATGCTTCCGCGAGGTTGCCGCTTCCGATGATTACTGCGCGTTCCATAAGTTTCTTAGTCGTTTCGTTAAAGCAGGTCCACCAGCCGGACGTTGTCCTGCGACTTGCGGGCCGTTTCCTTCAGGTTCTCCAACTCCCGGTCGATGCGGGTCAGTTCGGCGTTGCGGGCCAGATCGACGGTCGTCTGTCCCGACGCTTCGACCGCTTCGAGCACCCCGTAGACGGTCAGCGTCCCGGTGTCGTGCGCCGGGGCGAAGGCCACTTCGCGCTCGCCGTCGCCCGAAGGCACGGCGATGAGCTGTCCGGCCTGCACGAGCTGGTAGAGTACGTCGTTGACGATGCGCGTGGGCAGTCCGAGCCGTGCGCGGATCACGTCGGCGGGCGTTGCACCGCCCTTTTCGCGGAAGTGCCGCACCACGGAGAGCATCACGGCCAGCAGGATCTTGCGCCGCTGGTCATAGCTTATCAGCAGCGATTCGCGCTCCTCGCCGAAGCGGGCGATATTCTGGTAGGCGAACGACAGCTCGCCGCCGAACAGCAGGATCTGCCACGAGGTCTGGAGCCAGATCAGCAGCAGCGGAAGGGCCGCGAAACTGCCGTAGATGGCGTTGTAGGAGGTCATCCACCGCTGAATGTAGATATAGCCCCACTGAAAGAGCAGGAAGAGCGTGCCGGCGACGATGCCCGCCATCAGCGCGCTCTTGAATTTGACTTTGGTGTTGGGGATGATGATATACAGGATGGTGAACATCACCCAGATGATGAACATCGACGCGAAGCGCGAGAGCAGGTCGAAATACCAGCTGCCGTCGAATCCCAGCAGCTGCTGGGTGTAGTTGCCTACGGCATTGGCCACGACCCACAGCACCGGAACGATCATCACCACGGCGATATAGTCGGTGTACTGGCGCGTCACGCTGCGTTCGACCTTGACCTCCCAGATGTTGTTGAAGGCGCTTTCGATCGAGCCGAAGACCCGGATTATGGCCCAGAAGAGCATCACCAGCGCCACGGCCGCCACCACGCCGCCCTGCGTGCGTGCCAGCGCCTTTTCGGCGAAATCGACGACGTAGTCGATGATTTCGGGGTTCTGCGGGAAGAGGGCGTAGAGGTTGTCGATCAGCCCGTCGGCCAGTCCGAAGCCCTTGACCACGGCGAAAACTACCGCTACGATCGGCACCAGCGACATTAGCGTATAGAACGTGAGGGCCGCGCTGCGGACGATCGTGCCGTGTTCCAGCAGGCCCCGCGCCGTGTAGAACAGCAGGCGGTACTGCTGTACGAGCCACCGGATGACCGGGTTGCGCCATTCGTTGATGTCGCGCCGGAAGATCGTGTCGGTGAAGTAGGTGAATATCTCGCTGATTTTCATAGGCTGTTACGATTCCTGCAAACGGACTGCGCGCCGAATGCCGCCGGGCGCATCCCGATATGCTGCAAATATAGCTATTTCAACCGGACCGCCCAAAATCCGTTTCCGATTTTGGTGAAGGCCAGCCGCACGTCGGCTCCCGCGTGCACGCCCAGCCGCCGGGCCAGCTCCTCGGCTCCGAACGGGAAGTCGCGTTTCATCAGCTCGGCACCGGCTCCTTTCAGGCTGCGTTTCAGCCGCCGCGGGTCGTACGGTTCGATGCGTTCGACTGCGAATACCTTGCCGATTACCTCCTGCGGCTCTTCGGCGGCGAATCCGTAGCCGTTTTCGCTCCAGATGTCGGCCTTGCCGCGCAGGTGGAGCCGCGCCAGCCGCGCCTTCTGCAGCGCGACGTCGGGCACGACCAGCCAGCGGTAGCGCGACGGGTCGAAGGTGTCGGGTGCGGGCGGCGGCGTCTGGCCGGGGGTGGCCGTGAAACTGCCGCGGCCGAGCGCCGTCGCCGTGAGGGTGGGACCCGTGCCGTCGGCGTAGACGAGCACCTCCTTGCACTCGTCGCCGAGCGAGACTACCTCCACGCGGCTGTCGGGAAAGAGCCGCAGGGCTTCGTCCACGTCGAACAGCGGCGAGTTCTTGATGCACAGACGCCCCGACGCGCGCGCGATAAGCGGCATCAGGGCGGTGACGTCGGGCGAGCACGCTTCGAGCCGCACCAGCTTGCGGCCGTCGGCCGAGCGGCGGTCGGGGTCGGCGAAAATCCAGTCGAAGTGCAGTCCGGGCCGTTGCAGATACTCCTCGGCCGAGGTGTGGACGACCTCTATGTTGGCGGCTTGGAGCCGCCGGAAGTTTTCGGCGGCGATACGGGCCAGCGTTTCGCTGCGTTCGAGCGTCACCACGCGCCGGAAACGGCGGCTCAGGAAAAGCGCATCGACGCCCAGTCCGCAGGTGAGGTCCAGCGCCGTGTCGCCGTCGATCCGTTTGTGCGCCGCACACGCCTCGCTCGACGCCTGCTCGAAGGCCAGCGGCGGGAGTATGCACTGCGCGGCGGCATACGACGGCAGTTTCGATGCCGCCCGCGCGAGGTATTTGACCTGCGTGGCGACCAGCCGCGCGTGGGGCATGGTGCGGTCGAGGGCCACGTCCAGCGGATCGCGGCCGCGGGAGACGGCAATGGCCCGCTGCACTTCGTCCGTAAGCAGGAGTTCGTATTCTTCGGAGGTCATCATGCCGGCAAATGTACGCTTTTTTTCGGTTCGGCGGACCACGCCGCAACCGTTGCGAGCGCGAAAAAGAGGTAAACGGCCGCCGTCGCCCCTCCGCCGAGGGCGTATTCCGCCGCAGCGCAGGGCAGATCCGCCGTGACGCGCGCCAGCGCGTTGAGTCCTTCGGCCGTGTGCGACAACACGCATTCGAATGCCGGGGCCGCCCATCCGACCGGCAGCAGCATCCAGAGCGCGCCGGCCAGCACTACGACGCTTCCGAGCAGGATCGCTGCCGGATTGACGACGACTCCCGCCAGCGGCACGATGCCGAACGTATGCGATACGAGGGGCGCCGTGGCCAGCGTCGCCGCAAGGCTGACCGCCAGCGCGTCGGTGATCGGATTCAGCGCCCGCCGCCGGGTGCGGAGCCGGCGGCAGAGGGGTACGCCCCATGCGAGGATCGCCGCGACGGCCGCGAACGAGAGCTGGAAGCTGATGTCTCCGAGCCATGCGGGATTCCACAACAGCATGCCGAAGGCGGCCGCGGCGAGGGCGTTCAGGCCGTTGTATTCCGACGCGGAGGCGAGGGCCGACTGGAGCATCGTGAACATCACCGCCGCCCTCACGGCGCTGGGCGGAAATCCCGCCGCGGCGACGTAAATCCAGATGCAGGCCGCCGCCAGCAGGTTGCGCAGCAGATGGCCCCTGCGCAGCAGCGGCAGCCACCACAACAGCAGATTGACCAGCGCGAAGACGATGCCCGTGTGCAGTCCCGATACGGCCAGCAGGTGCGAGAGTCCGCTGCGCGAGTAGGCCGCGCGCAGTTCGGGCGTGATGCCGCTCCGGTCGCCCGCCGTCATGGCGCGGCAGACGGCACCCGCGTCGCCGGGGATTCTCAGACGGCCCATTCGTTCGGCGGCGTGCAGATGCAGGGCCGTATTGCGGGCGGGCAATCGTTCGAGTATGGTTCGCTCCGACAGCCATATCGTTCCCGCGAATCCCCGCCGCGTCATCAGGCGGCGGTAACTCTCCGCGCCGCCGCGCAGCGGCCGGACCGTGCCCCGGCAGCGGAGACGCTCGCCCGGATGCAGGGGCGTCAGAGTGTCGGCATGGAGCGTCACCCGGTCGCCTGCGGGGTGCCATGTGCCGTCGGCCGGGTCGCGCCACGCCGTGACGGTCGCTTCGGCGGAAGCATAGCGGCCCCGGTCGGCGGGGATGCCTTCGACGGAGAGTTCATAGGCCGTGTATACCCCGTAAGGTACCGTGCGTCCGGTATCGCGGAGCTGTGCCGCGCCGAATCCCGCCGTGAAGAGCATGGCGAGGGTGCAGAGCGGCGACCGGAGAAGCAGCGCCAAGACGCCGGAGAGCAAAAAGGCCCCTGCGAGAAACCACAGGGGCAGTGCGAAACGGTCGGCGGCGAGAATCCCGGCCGCAAACGGCACGACGGCTTTCAGCATCGGCATGCGGTCGAGTTTGGCAAGCAGGAATTCGGGTTTCATACCTGCAAATATAGCAAAATAGGGCTGTTTTGTATGCTGTTCGGGTAAAAGGATTTCATGCCGCCGCCGGATCGGGCGGGACTCTCCGCCGCTATTGACGAAATAACTCCCAACCCAGCTCCACATCGTCCATATCGGCCGCCGTGCCGTTTTCCACCCGTGAAATGGCCGCCGCCATGCGGAGCATCGTCGTCCGGTCGCGGGTGTCGACCGGACGGTCGTCGGCAATGCCCACGGCGTCGGCGACTGCGCGGATGTAGATTTCCGTATGGTTCTCCGAAGGCGGGGCCCAGCGCGAGATCATGTCGCGGATGGTCTCCAGACCGTGGCGGATGCGATAGGTGTCCAAGAGGACGAAGATCGCCCGATACCCCCACGGCATGGATTCGAACTGCTTGAACGCCGGATCACGCGAGGGCCGCACCTCGCCTTTGTAGCGGACCGCCGACTGCCGGATATTGCCGGGGTTCCGGTTGCTCAGCCCCCTACTCATCGCCCGCCTCCCTCCGGATGCGGCGGCGGACGTAGCGGCGCAGCCAGCGGAACAGCGGGGCGTCGGATAACTGCGATGCGTTTTCGAGGAACGACCACAGCTCCACGCCGCACGTGAAGCCCGTGAAGAGCCGTGCGACGTTCAGCTCCATGAAGTCGAGGATGCAGCTGTCGATCAGCCACGCCATGGCGATCGCCGTAATGGTGAGGCCCAGCTTGAGGACCGTGCGCCATGCTTCGCGGCTCTCGAAATACCATGCGCGGCCTTCGCGGCGGGCCGCCGCGCGGCTGGCGGCGACGCCTGACAGGAAGTCGATGCCGATGAAGACCACGGCGCAGGCCACGAGCGGCCCGATCGGGGCGAACAGGGCGGCGATCCCCGCCGCCGCGCCGCTAACGAGTCTGTACAAAGTTTCCATCGGTCGTGCAGCGGTTGAGGATGTTCTTGTGCGGGTCGTATTCCGGAAATTCGGCGGCGTGCGTTTCGAGGTGTTCGGCGGCGCGGCGCAGCAGCGTCCGGGCCTGACGGCGCAGGCTCCGTTGCAGCTCGCGCAGGGCCTGCGTGCCTGCGGGCTGGTAGGCGGCGGATTTGGGCGCGACGGTGCCGCACTGCCCGGTGCGGACGTCGAGCCGCGGCTGGAGGGCGATGCGCGTGAAAAGCGCCGCCGGAGCCGCAAGATATTCGGTCGTGAAGCCGGCGTGCGAGCCTGAGAGAAGCTTCTCGTACAGCAGCCGCCCGATGACCGGGACGAGGTAGCGCTGTTCGGCCGCGGCGATGTCGCTCTGCGTGACGCTCTCCGGTGCGAGATACTCCCCGTCGGCGAAGGCCAGCGCGACGGCCTGCGCGGGGGTGATAAGTGTGTTCATGGTTGTTGTAATTGAAATGATTTTCGAATATCGCTGAAAGCGGTGCGGAAGTTCCCGCGGGGGCGTCATAACTACAAACGCGACAACAGCGTGCTGGAGCGGGAAAAGCAAGACAACCTTTGCGTCGTCTTGGCCGCGTGCGGCAACTCCCCGCCGGGCGGGGATTCAGGGGCGGGTCGGACTTGTAAACGACGCCGAAGGCGGCGAACAGAAAGTTTCGAAAGCACCCGGAGAATCAGGTCTTATTCTATGCTCCTGATATTATACTTCGTGATCTCGGACAGAAACGCCTGCTGGCGCTCGTCGTCGGGATCATACTCCAGTCCGTCGGCCTTGCGGGCCTCCCAGACCTTCATGTAGATCGGCTTGGAGCGTGTCGGCGGACGGTTTACGATTTGCAGCGACGACGTGTCGAATCCCGATACGGATGTCAGGAGCTGGCGGATCGGCTCGGTCAGTTCGGCCTGCTCGCCGAGGATGACCGTGTTGAGGGCCACTTCGTACTCGTGTAGGATGCGTTCGGCGCTGAATCCCGAAGCATATTCCAGTCCGCTCAGGGTCCGGAACCACGAGTGGGCCACGACGATGTCCGACACGGCCTGCTCGTGCAGCGCCTGCCAGTCGCCCTCGTTCTGCGATGCGATCGGAATAAAACGCGAATTGTCGTTCTGCTCGCCGCCGTCGCGGATGACGAACATCACCTGTCCGGGGTTGCCCGCGAATTTCTGCTCGGCCAGCCGTACGATGCGTTCGGCTTCGGCTTCGCTGTCCACCGTACTGTCGAGCATCATCACGCCGGAGAGCTGGAACGAGTTGTCGAGCCGCGAGATATTCCACTTGTCGGTCTTGTAGGCGATGGCCGAGACGTTGAACCCCGCGATGTAGGGCGGCACGCCGTAATGTTCGAACGTCGGTTCGTAGTCCTTGTAGTGGATCACGGCGCGCAGCGTGCCGTCGGACTGCTCTTCGAATGCCGGGTAGAGGGGCAGGGTCCGCGCTTCGGCCGCTTTGAATGCCGTCCAGTCGTGGTGGAGCAGAACGTGGGCCGAGTCGCGGGCCAGCCGGCAGCGCGAGGCGTCCTGATGGTGCAGCGAAAGGAACGTATGCCCGGCGTCGGTCACCGCTTCGAGAAATGCGTTGCCGAAGAGCGCCTTGTCGAACGCCAGCTTGTTGAGCACCTGCCGCAGGCTCTCCCCGTCGCCGTTTACGTGGCGCAGGAAGGCCGCGAGCCGGGGCTGCTGCACCTCGTCGCACGTGAAGCCCTTGCCCGAAATGTAGTCGGCCTTGTCGTTGATGATGCGGCGGTGGGTCACCGAACGGCGTGCCATCAGCGCCAGCGCGTTGGGAAAGAGGTTGTCGTCGCCCCAGCGCCAGAACGCGTCGTTTTCGACACGTCCCGCGCCGAGCGTGATGTAGGGATCGACCGTGCGGTTGTTCACCGCGACGGCCGGTTTGATTTTGTGCTTTTTGCTCATGGTTCCTGTTGTTTGAGTTCCGGGGCCGGGTCGGTGTCCTCGCAGGTGAGGGTCACGACGACCGGCGTGCCGTCGAGGGGTTTTACGCCCGATTCGTTGCTCACCGAGCCGAGCCGCAGGGGTTGTTCTCTCCCCAGCCGGGCCGACCAGCCGATCAGCAGCCGTTCGCCCGATGCGGCCGTGACGGTTGCGATCAGCCCCTCGGTCGCGGCCGTGCGACGGAATGCCGGGCCGAAAAGCGTGCGGGCCGCTTCGCGGCTGACGACGAGCTTCAGCGTATGACGCACGCGCTGCGGTCCGGCTTGGGTGTCGCTCAGCTCGGTATAGGAGGAGCGTTGTTCGGCGAGCGGCAGCCGCGTGAGCAGCGTCCCGTCGCGGAATACCGCTTCGGCGCGCCCGTCGGCCCCCAGCGCCGCCCGCAGGAGATTTCCTGCGGGGGTGATCGCGGCGGCCGTGATGCCGCCGGCGGGTTTGCGGGGTGTGGACGCTGTCATCGCTATACCCGGAATGCGTAAGAGAGCATCGTCTCGTCGATCACGTCGCATCCGGCCATGAAGACGGCGCGCTGGCGGTTCTCCATCAGGTCGGGGTTGTACCACATGCGCACTTCGTTGCCCGGAAAGTCGGACGTGTTGACGGCCAGTACGAGATTGCGGCGGTCGGTCAGCAGGCAGAACGACTTGTGGAGCGAGGTGTCGGACAGATAGGCCCCCAGACGGACGTCGACGAGCGGGATGCCGTGGTAGGCCAGTCCCTGACGGCCGTTGGTGCTTTCGGCGTAGGCCGCGTCGGCGCCCTTGCTGTCGAGGTACTTTTCGTAGGCGTAGTAGAGATCCGAGGTGACGAAGAAGGCGAGCTGGCCTTCGGCTTTGCGGTCCTTGATACGTTCGTCGGCGTTCTGCCAGAGGTCGTCGAGGATCGCGACGATCTTTTCGGGATTGGTGAAGTCGGCGGCTTCGTAGACCGAATTGTGGAACCGCTCCTGCTCGGCGCCTGCCTTGACGCTTTTGAGGAAGCCGTCGAAGGTGTTGAAGCCCGAAGCGGCCGTCGTGTCGCCGACCCACATCGTGGCGCGGATTCCCTCGGCGATGGCCTGCTTGAAGAGCGAGGTTTCGGCCTGCTCCAGCTCGCTGCCCGTCAGGTCGTCCATATTGACGTCGGCGCGCGCCGCGATTTTCTCGTATACCAGCGAGAAGTAGTCGGCGGCCGAGAATCCCAGCTCGGCCTTCACGCGGCTCAGAGCGATGGTTTTCTGCAGTTTGTTGGCGGCGCTGCCTCCGGACCACCCTGCGGCGGTGTACTTCTGGAGGACGTTGCGCTGCCCTTCCCAGAGCTGGATGGTTGTCGGGACGGGCATGTTGTAGAGGACCCTCACGCCCAGTTCGCCGGCCGAAGGGCCGCTCAGGATGGGACGGAAGAAGATGTTTTCGAGGTCGGAACCGGTGTACTGCTTGGCGTTTTCTAAGAAACTCATGGTTGAAATGATTTTGGTGGTTGTTCGAATGGTCGGGGAGCCTTTTTCTGTGGGACTCTCCCGGTTTTACATGTTGCGCAGACGTTTCGCGTCTTCGGAGTAGGCGCGTTGGTTGGCTGTCCGCACGAGGTCGCCGTAGGAGGGATCCTCGCGGGGCCGGGTTTGCGTGGGGACGACCCGCTGCTGCGCCTGACGCACCGCGGCGGCGGAGCGGCGGAGCAGCTCCCGCTCTTCTCCTTCGGTGTGGAGGACGTTGCGGTCCCGGTCCGCGGGCAGCTGCTCTCCGGCGCTGAGACCGATGCGGATGAGCAGGCGTTCCCAGCCGCGGGCGATGTTTCGCGTCAGCGAGGGGACGGGATGTCCCGCCGCATCGGTCACGACGTCGGCCAGACCGGCCGCGACGGTCTCTTCGGGCGACAGCCAGCGGCCGTTGCCGTTGTTTTCTGCCATCAGGGTTTCGAACTCGGCCGCCGGGCGTCCCGAACGGGCGGCATAGACTGCGGCGATGCGCGCGTCGGTCTGGCGCAGCAGGTCGAGTTTGCCGTTCAGCTCGGCGGCGTTGCCTTCGGTGGCGCAGACGGCCGTGTGTATCAGGTAGAGGGCGTTGGCCGATATTTCGCGGCAGCCGGGCGACGCGGCCTGCGCGATGATCGTCGCCGCCGAGGCTGTGTACCCGTAGCAGCGGGTCGTGATGTGTGCGCCGAGCGCCGTGAGCGCATCGTGGATCAGCAGCGCGTCGTTCACGTCACCGCCCGTCGAGCGGATGTTGACCACCACTTCGGACGCGTCGATTTCGGCGATGCGGCGCACGGCGTCGCGGAACTTTTCGTAGGTCGCCACGCGCGCTTCGGGCCGGTCGAACTGCCACTCTTCGGGCACGCCGATCGTGCCCTCGATGTCGATTTGGCAGACGCCGGCGTTGTTGTCGATTTGAATTTCCGATTTCATGTTTCAGGATTTGTACGAGTTGTAATAGTAGCTGCGGATTTTTTCGTAGGAGCAGCAGAACAGTTCGGCCGTGGCGTGCATGGCTTCGCACCGCGGCACGCCCTCTGCGCCCAGCCGTTCGATTTCGTTGCGTACGGCCCGCTGTTCGCAGACCCGCAGGTTGACCAGTCCCAGTTCGAACAGCCGTTCGACGGCCCGTTCGCCCTCCAGCCCGCCGAGTTCCCGCAGCAGGATCGCGGCCAGTCGTTTTTTGTGGCGGGTCGTCATGCGTCGGGGAGTTGGGTGAAGGTGCAGCGGACGGAGGCCGCCTGCGGGTCGTAATCTTCCACGGCACGGAGCGCTGCGCGGACCGTCCCTTCGCCCGTGTCGAGCAGGAACGCCGAACGCAGGTCGGGCGCTCCCGTTCCGGGCGTGAAAAGGCTTTCGAATTCGTGGGGCGCGAGCCGCAGCGAGAGGGTGATGCGCCGGCCTGCGGACTCTCGGCCCGTTTGCAGGTCATAATAACGGTGCAGGCCCCGCACGCCGTCGCGGTCCTCGAAGCAGAGCGTGAATCCTGCCGCCGCGCCGTCCCCCGCGAAATGGAACGCCGCGAGGGGATATTCCGCCTGCCCCGACGGAAATCCCCACCGCTCGCCGTCGGGCAGGGGGTGCATGCCCGCGAAGCGTACGATGCGCGGCGTGAAGTTGGTGCCGTCCTCCTGTACGTCGTCGCGGTCTCCGACCTGCATGATTACGGCCGAAGAGGCGTCGGAGTAACCTCCCGCGGTGCTGATCGTGGGGCAGAACAGCGGATTGGCCAGCGTCTTTTCGCCCTCCTTGGCCGCACGGGAGCCCGTCGTGACGCTCCATTGGCCGAAGGGGCTTTCAGCCTCGGCGTCGAAACGGGCCACGGCTCCGTCGCCCGCCAGATAGCGCCATGTGCGGCGTTCGTGGACTTCGGGGGCGATGTCCGCCAGCACCACGGGCTGCGAGAAGTCGGTTTTCGCCCGCCAGTCGGCCGCGGGACCTGCAGCGAAGAAATCGTCCGCCGGTTCGATCCGGACGGTTCTTGTCGCCTGCTCGGTGTGGAAGCGCAGGTTGAAGAGGTGTTGCAGCGCTTCGAGCAGTTCCGACTGCCGGATCCGGTGCCGGGCCACGTCGGCGAACGTGATCGCCGACCCGTATCCGGGCGCCGACGAGAAACGCGGCTGGAGCGAACATTCCTTGTGCAGGGTGAGCGACATGCCCTCCTCGGCCCCGTGGAAGTAAATCCGGTTGAAATATTTGGGTGACGAGGGCGAGAGCCGCTCGGCGGCGGTGCGCACCCGCAGTTCGACGGTGGTCTCTCCCCGCTCGGCGATATACCCGTCGTACAGCGCCCAATCCCCGGCGTACGGCTCCCAGCGGGTGCCGCTGCGGACCTGCAGCACGGGATTCGCCACGCTCCCCGCCGCCGGCGTGACGACCTGCGCCGTGCGGGCGGAGAATTCGGCCCAGAGCGTGTCCGCCGTTCCGTTCTTCGTGTAGTTCAGGCGGTATTGCCGCCCCTCGGCGTGGTCGAAGACGATCGCCGTGTAACTGTGGTTGGGTGCGATTTCGCCGCGGCGGTCTTCGTAGCGGTTGGCCAGCGTGAAACGCATGTCGGCCCCCGTGCCGAAATAGACCGAATCGAACCCTTTGAGCCGCTGGCGGCTCTGGATCACGTGGTCGGTGGTGTACTTCAGGTAATACTCGAATCCTGCGCTCACCTCGGTCGTGGGCGTGAAGACGATATTGCCCCGGTCGAAACCGAAACAGCCGCCGTTGTTGCTCAGGCCGGGAACCGGTTCCCCGTCGGCGTCGGGGGTCTGGGGCGTGGCCGTCTCGACGATGTTCCCCACGGAGTTGAGCGCGGTATTCGGGTTGGCGTCCACGCGGCCCGAATAATCGGCCTTCGCCGTGGCGGACGACAGCCGCCGGGCGAAAAAGCCCATGCGGGCGGCAAGGGCCGCGGTGTCGCGCGAGGCGTATGCGCCGCTCATGTAGAGCGACCGGAACAGGTCCGACTCCATGAATCTGCTTTCGATGCGGTACCCCGCTTCGCCGAAGATCGTTTCGACGAGCGTCGCCACATGCAGGAACGGGTGGTAGTCGTCCACCGTCAGGAGCCGCTGGGCGGGGAGCAGGTCCGTCGGGCTGTTGCGCTGCGGGTATTCGTCGCGGCGGATCGGAAAGAACTTCACGGGCGAATCGTCCGTCCAGCCTGCGAGGATCGTCTCCGGAGTCAGGGCCGCCCGGAAATCGACGCCGAGGGCGTTGAACATCCGCCGTGCGGCGTTTTTCGCCCAGCCCGCTCCGCCGTCGCGGATTTCTATCCGGTATCCTTCGTCCGATGCGCTCAGCATCCGCACCGTTCCGCTCAGCATCACGGAACCTTCGGCCGTAAGTACCGCCATGTGCAGCGTTGCGTTGAACCGTTCGGCGGTATGCGGATCGCGGGCGAATCCGGCGAGCGCATCGTTGCGCATCGTTGCGGGGATGGTCAGCGTCAGCGAACGGCCTTCGCGGGCGGCCTCGACGTCGGCGAGGGCCGCGGCGTCGTATCCCGGCACGGCGATCCGCTCCGATCCGAGGTCGCACGGCTTTCCGTCGATATTCAGTTCCATGGCATGCGGGTTTTGCGCTTGGAGCGGATTTCGATTTCGAGACAGCTCACCGCCGCGTGGCGGTGTACGACGGCCGCCGGGGTCGTTACGTCGACCGGCGTATATCCCCCGCCCTCCGCCAGCCATACTTCGGGCGAAGCCGTGATCTCGCCGAGGGCTTCAAGTACGGCCCGCATCTCGTAAGCCGATACGAGCGTCGTCCGCCGTTCGGTGCGGGCCGCCGCCGTGAGGTGGCCGTCGGTCCCGTACGCCCTGTCCTTTACGGTCTCAGCCGTCACCGATTTTTCGATCGGAAAGGTGTAATGCTCGATGCTGCCCGCACTGCTGCGCCATGCGAGCCTGCGGCCGCCGGAAACGGTCGGGACGACCGTGTAGGAGACCGAACCGCATTTCCCGGCGTCCACGGTCAGCGTTTCGGCGTCCGGAAAGTCGCGGGTGTCGAGCCGGAAGACGAGCACTCCGCCGCTTTTCGTGCGGTAGCTCTCGGCGGTTGCGGAGTCCCCGGCCTGCGCCGTGACCGTTATCGTGCAGGCTTCGTCGCAGAGCAGCGTCAGTTCGTCGCTTTCGCCCGGCGAGATCGTGCGGACGGAGGGCATGGCCGTCAGCAGGGCGGGGGCCGCGACGATGTTGCGGCGGGGCAGGAACGTGCGTTCCGGGGAGACGGCTTTTTCGCCGTTTGACGGGGCCGTTTCTCCGGCCGGAGTCATGCCGGCCTCGACGACCGCCGCGATGCAGCGGCCCTCGGCGACGTGGAATCCGGTGCTCCCGGTCACGGGCGAGAAGCGGATGGCGCGGCGCAGGCAGGGCGCGGCGTCGAACGAGACCGACGCGCTTCCTGCGAAACGTCTTGCGCCGATCAGGTCTGCACTTCCGGTGTCGGTGATGCGCAGGTCGATCGTCCCCGCCGCCGCGGCCGTGACCGTGTAGCGAAGCTCTCCGCCGAGCGGGGCGTACTGTTGCGGAATTTGTGTGAATGTCATTGGATCGTGTTTTGAGAGATGTCGTTACGGCGGAGACGCGCCCCGCCGCCTTTTGCGGCTTTCTCGTGTGCGGACAGTGCCGTGCCCTGAGCCGGGCCGGGGCGGTGTCGCCGCAAGAGGCGGGGCGCTCCGAATCAGAAGAAGGTTACGATGCGCGCGGCGGCGGTCTGCGAGATTTCGCCGTGCGGCGTGAGTGCGAAGGCGCGGGGGCGGACCGAAAGCCCTTCGACGGCGAGAACCCGTTCGTCGAGTGAAAGCGCCGCGAAGATTTCGAGCAGCTGCTCCTCCATCCGGGCCAGCGCAGCGCGCCGCTCCGTGGGGGAGAGCCGTGCGCCGGAGCTTAACAGGTGGAGCGTCATGTCGTACGTCGCCCGGCCGTGGCTGCGTCCTTCGACGGCGTGTAGTTCGAGGGGCGCGAGCCATGCCGCCGGGTAGCTCCGCACGGTGTGGGCCATGCCGTCTTCGGGCCCCGTGTGGAAAGCGTAACCCTGCTGCGCCGCGAGCGCTTCCGCCGCACCTTCGAGATGGGTGCGATTCATTGTTGACAAGTGTTTGAAAGATTGTTGAAAAACGATAATAACAATTCGTAAGGGGCTGACAAAGAATTTTGTCCCGTTGTTGATAACCCGTGCACGGTGCACCGTGCGGTGTGAATTGTGATGCAAATATACATCGGCGGATACCCCCTTGTCAAGAGGTCGGGGCACTTTTTCTAAATTTTATGGAAAAACTCCCGATTTTTGATTACCTTTGCCTTATCGAAACCAACAGTTTTATACCTTATGGATGATGGTCATAGTTCCACGTATAGCGGCTGTGTCGTATCTCAATACGATACCGTTCATCTATGGTATCGGGCACGAAGGTAACCTGCGTGCCGAACTGCTGTTGTCTCCCCCCGCCGTCTGCGCAAAGAATTTCGCCGAACACAAGGCCGACATCGCCTTGGTGCCTGCCGCCGCCGTGCCGTCGCTCGCCGACGCCGAGATCGTCACCGAATACTGCATCGGCGCCGCCGGTCCCGTGCGGACGGTCGTCCTGCTGAGCGGCGGGCCGATCGAAACGGTGCGCCGGGTCTTCCTCGACGCCCATTCGCTGACCTCGGTGCAGCTGGCCGGCTATCTGTTGGCCAAACACTGGAAGGTCTCTCCCGAATACTATACGTTGGAGGATTACGCGCAGCTGGACCGCGCCCTGCCGGGCGACGCCTTCCTGCTGATCGGCGACAAGGTTTTCGACTACGAGGGCCGCTTCGCCTATTCGTACGATCTGGCCGCCGAGTGGAAAAAAGCCACGCGTCTGCCCTTCGCTTTCGCCGTCTGGATCGCCCGCAAGGGTGTCGATCCCGATCTGACCGAAGGGTTGCAGCATGCGCTGACTTTCGGCATCGAACACACGTACGAGGCCGTCCTCGAACACGGCTTCGACCGCAAACCGTACGATGCGTACGGCTACCTAACGCAGAATATCGACTATATTTTCGACAATCAGAAGCATAAAGCGCTGCAAAAGTTCTGGAACTCCGGCATCAAGGTGTCTCCGAGGGCCAATCCCGGCTGAAGAGCTTAGCGGACGGTCGTCCGCCTCTCTGCCGAACAGGATTATGAACTTTAAGAAGGAGAGCGTTTTATGATTACGATTTACCTCAAGCAATACAACAAGATTATCCGCAATGCCGACACGAAGCTCTTCGACGAGCTGGGTTACGACGACATTTTGTGGATCGACATGCTTCTGCCCACGATCAAGGAGCAGAAGGCCGTCGAGAACTTCATGGAGATCAGCCTTCAGACCAAACAGCAGGTCGAGGAGATCGAATCGACTTCGAAATACTCCGAAGACGAGAATGCCATCATCTCCAACTCCAATTTCTTCGTGCCGACGGGCGACACGTTCATCGTGGAACCCGTGTCGTTCATCATTTCGAACGAGGGTGTGCTGGTTTCGGTGCGCAGTGCCGAATTCCGGACTTTCCGCGAGACGGAGAAACGCCTGCAGATGAACTACCGCAACTATTCGACGGGTTATCACCTTTTCATTTCGCTCTTGGAGGTGCGCATCGACTTCGACGCCGACCTCGTGGAGCTGATCGCCAAGCAGGTCGCGGCGCTCTCGAAGGACATCAACTCCGAAGATTCGATCGACAAGGCCGTGCTGCACCGCATCAGCGCTCTGCAGGAGAGCACCATGTCGCTGCGCGAAAATATCTTCGACCGCCAGCGCGTGCTGTCGGGTATCCTGCGCTCCGAACGTTTCCCGAACGACATCTATCCGCGCTTGCAGCTGATGATCAAGGACGTGAACTCGCTGATCAACCATGCCGACTTCAGCTTCCAGCGTCTGGACTATATTCAGGACGCCGCGCTGGGTCTGATCAACATTGAGCAGAACGAGATCGTCAAGATCTTCTCCGTGGCGGCGGTGATCTTCATGCCCGCGACGCTCATCGCGTCGATCTATGGCATGAACTTCAAATTCATGCCCGAACTGGACTGGACCCTGACGCTCTCCAACGGCTGGAACATTCCGCTGGGCTATATCTTCGCCATCGGTCTGATGATCTTCTGTTCTGCGCTGACCATCTGGTACTTCAAGTACAAGAAGTGGCTCTGAAGACACGCCCGCTCTGCGGGCGCGCTCCGGCCTTTCTTTCCCGTTACTCCACCAGCCGCACGAAACAGGCGTCGCTTACGTCGCCGGCGCCCCAGTCCGACACCAGAAATGCGTTGTTGTTGAAACTGTTGAAGTCGAACGTGGAGACGTTTATATCCCACGCCGAAGTTCCTGAAGCCGACTGTTTATTGAGCCAGTAGATCGCTCCGAAATTGGTGTAAACGGTGTAGAGCATCGGGCGGTAATGAATGTCCGACGAGGTGTAGAGCGCACCTCGGTTGGCATAGCGCAGCACGCCGCGTTTGCCGCCCTCCTGCGTGCAGTTCTTACGCCGGCCGTATCCGGCGACTCCGGTTGGAAAGAAGAGGTTCGCACCCTCTCCGCCTGAATTCGTACTCCCTTTGGGGTTGTAGACGAAACATCCGCGCATGCCTTTGTTCTTATTGCTTTCGTTGTAATAGGCGTAGCTGTAAATGTCCTTCACGTCGAAAGAGGTTTCGGTGGATTCGTCGTCGTAAAGCACGCCGTATGCGAACTGGCAGTTGAGTTGCAGGGCGTGGAAATCCTCGTATTCGGCTACATGGCAGTTGGGATTGCCGTTGATGGTCTGTTTGCGGTCGCTGAATCCTGCCGAAGCGCGGGGTTTGTTCGTGATCTGCGTTTTTCCCGCGACCTCGGTCCATGTCCCCTTTTTTCCCGACTCCAAGGGAGCCAGATCGAACTCGGTCGTCGCATGGTCCTTGAAATTGTCGAACACGTTGTTGGTCGCGTCGATGGGCTGGTCGAAATTGCCGAAGCGGAACAGCGACCCCTCCTCGCACGGCGACTTCGCTTCCGTGTCGTTGTAGCAAAGATTGAAACAGTGCCATTTGGCATCGCCCGCGATTTGGGCGGGAGCGTAGCCCTGACGGACGAAGATCCGGTGGTAGCAGGAGTAGTTGTGGTAACGTATCAGAATGATCCCGTACCTGCATTGATCCGCGCCGATGGTGCCGTCCGGCTGGTAGGAGAACCGGATTTCGGACCCGGTGGCTCCTTTGGCCCGGCCTCCGAGCACGCCGTTGATCCTGATCCAGTCGCTGCCGGTCTCGATTTCAGCCTCCCACGGCCCCTCCGATTCGAACGGAAGGTATTGTGTGGCGGCCTCGTTCTTACGGTGTGTGAGCACCACGTTGAACGGTGTGTCGTTGTCGTGACGGCGGTAAATGCCTTTGGGATTGATGATGCGGCGGACTTGGAATATCGTCACGGTGTCCACCGTAGGTTCGGGATGCCCCTCCAGCTGGACGGTCAGTTTCACCTTCGCCGAGCGTCTGTATGAAAAATAGGGGTTGTTGCCCGAAAATCCGGTCGTACTCACCAGCTGCAATGCCCGCGTGTAGCACGGAATCTGCAGGACGGTCCTCTCTTTCGCCTCGTCGATCGTGACGATGTAGTCGCCGTTGTTCCCTCCGTCGATCGTGCCGCTTTTCGAAAGCTCGTACTCCCGGTATCCGCGGGGCGCCTGCCCTTTCTCTTGGGGAAGCAGCAGCGCTTCGCCGTACGCCTCCAGACTTTCTCCCGAAAGGGCCGTTCCGAAGTCTTTCTGGAGCCAGTAGAAGTAGTTGTAGCCGCACCAAAAAGATTTGTCGCGTCCGATCCAGTTGATATGGGTCGCGGCCAGCGACAGAAATCCGTTCCACGGGCCGTCCTTGATCTTCGGATTATCGGGGTCTGCGGTAGTGACATTGCCCGCGGTCGGGTTTCCGCTCAGGGAGTAGACTTCGTCGGGGTAGTATTCGAACTCGTCGCCGGCTTGGTACGGGCCCCAGTTGTTCTCCACGATCTCGGCTTTCAGATTTCCGACGGGTTTGCCTTTGATCTTCACCGGAAGCATCATCGAGTGGTCGTACAGATAGGAGATGTAATAGGGATTGGGGACGTAAATGCCGGGGTCCTCATTATAGTCGATATGCCAGTCCACGTCGTTCGCGCTGCCTTGGAAACGCATCGTGAGCTTGTAGTGGAAATTGCGTTCCGCATTGTAGTCGTCGTCGGCATTCTTGCCGAGCATGAACCGGTAGAATATCGCGCCCTTTCCGGGGTTCTCCGCGGTGTTCGAGATGTAGAAACCCTCCACTTCGATATAGGTGCCGCAGGGCTTGCCGTCGCGGTATCCCGGATCGTCGGGGTCGTTGCCGTCCAGGAAGGATATGTGCTGGTTGTCGCCCGACACATCTTGCCATTTGAGCTTGCCCTTTCCCTGCATGTTTTCGTAGAAGAAGAGCGACCGGGCGTCGTTGGCGTGCAGCTGCTCCTTGGATTGGGCGGTTCCTCCCAAGGGGTTGGAGCCTTTTGTCAGGCGCGGCCACTGGTTGAAATCGGTTCCCTGACCGTATTCGATCGTGTCGCCGGCGAACCATACGTCGTTGTCGGGGTCCTTGATGCGCTGTTCGTCGTTTGCGTCCAGCAGCGTGCAGGACCGGGGTATGTTGTGTATGCGCGCGGACTTGATGTAGATATAGACGTTGTCATAGAGATTCTTCGTGTCGAACGATATCGTGACTTTCGATGCCAGACGGCGCAGCCATGCGTGGATCGTCGGCTTGGCCGAATTGATCGTCAGCAGCGGCGCTTCGCCCCGGACCGCTCCGGATTCCGGTTTGTTGGCCGTGAAGTAGCCGGACATCTGATCGTTGTTCCGCGTCAGTTCGGGGGCGGTCTCCCATGCCGGGGCGATCCGCCTGAAATCCTCCTCCAGAGCGATTTTTTCAGCATATCGGGTGCTTGCCGCGAGATCGCCCATGTTGGCCACGGCGTAGATCCGGTAACGTCCGTAGGGAATGTTGCACGTGAATTCGGCCCGCTGCGTGGTCTGTTCTGACGGGCTTCCTTCCCGGTCGGGGTCCGAAATCTTCATCTGCTCCCGTGTCCGGTAGGCGTTTCCCGCGAGCGAGCCGTCTTCGTTGTACCATGCGATGAAGATATCTTCGATTTCGGCGATCTCGTCGCCATTGAGGCTGCGGGTTTTTCCGAGGGAGAGGTTCGAAAGGGCCTGAAAGGTCACGGCGAACGATACGCGGCTTTCGCCCTTGCCGATCGGTCCCGCGTCCGCTTCCAAGTCGTCGCGCATACAGGAACCGAATCCGAACAGCATGCCGCCCAGCAGCAGGTAATATATCGCTTTGCTTTTCATCCGTTTCAGTCGTCTGTTTAGGGTAACAGTCCGAATCCGGGATCGAGTTCGACCAGTTCGTAGGGAAATACCTCTACGACGAGATCCGGTTCGGATGTCTTCGAAATCGAGAATTTGTAGTAATAGTTGCGCCGGATGTCGAACGGATCTCCGACGGCGCTGCCTTCCGGCGGCGCGTTGTAGTATTTGAATTCTACGGCATACTCCTTGCCGGGCGCCTCCTTGAATCGGACCCGCATTTCGGCGGCGTCGGCCGCTTTGCGGTTCGCGGTCCCTGCCGCGACGTTCCGGTATTCGGGGACGTAGGCGATGAAGCGCCCGTCCGCCGTGCGGTCGAATGCGCGTGTTTTCGGGGCCTCGTCGTTCCTGCCGTCCGGCAGATGCACGGCGTCCGTGTAGTCGCCGGCGTAGTTTCCCTTGACATAGTCGTCCTGCGAGTAGACCCCACTCGGAGCGCAGCATCCCGTCGCATTGTACCGGAGCAGTTCGACCTTTTCGAGCGTCCAGCCCGATGTCTTGCAGCTCACCTCTACCTTGGCCATGGCGCGCAGCAGGTGGACGGTCCCCAGATGGGTGAGCATCCCCGGTGTGAAAGTCATCTCCTCGCAGCTTTTTACGCCGTACATCGGAATCAGCCGTTCGCGGGACAGTACGAACGGTGCGGAGAACGTGTAACGGCTGCTTTCCGCCGTGCAAAGCTCCTCGATCGTCGTCTCTCCCGCCGTCATTTTTTCGGGGTAGGAGGGCCAGTTCGCCAGTGCGACGACCTTGAAATTCGCGGGCGGCATCTTGTCCGTTTTTCCGACTACTTCATACGTTTTCGACCGGTCGGAGTCGTTTCCGTCGGGGATAAGCTCCACCGTCTGGAACGCGGAGAGGTATCGGTTCTGCGCATCGAAAAAGAAGAATCTGTAATTCCCGTTTTCGAGGTCGATCCCGTTCTCGAATTCGCTCTGCGTGCCGTCGTCGTACGAGCCTTCGGGCGTTCCGCCCGCCCGCGTGCCGTTCGTGCTGCCGAGCGCGATGCGGAAACTTACCCGCACGTCGTCCGGCCGCTCCGTGCCGGTTCCGGGGACCGGCTCTTCATGTCCGGTCCGGCGGCACGACACGAGCGTCGCGCCGGCGAGCGTCGCGAGACAGATGAAAATGCGTATGATTCCGTTCGGTGACATGTGCGTAAATTGTCAGATTCCCGTATTTTGCCAAACCATTTTCCACGAATGGATGTTGATGCTCATGCTGACCCAGCGCATTCCCTCTCCCAGCACGCATACGATGTTGTACTCGTCCATGCGGTCGAGGAATTCCTGCTCGTCCATATCCCGGCGGTATTCGCCTTTGACCAGCAGGGCGTAGTCCACCAGCGGGATGCTGAGAACGGTCTTTCCGGTGTCGTTGTCGCGCACCGTCAGCCTCATCTTGCGCTCCTCCGGCAATTCCTCCGGCTGTAGTTGCGGCGGATTCGTTCCGGTTTCCGCCCGGACCGTCGCGCTCTTGTCGCGCACCATTAGCCGTGCGGTGGTCAGCTCTGCGATAACGGCATTGACCGACGTCACGGCGTCGGGGAGGTCGGGAAGCGCTGTTCCGGCCGTCGCGGACTGCTTGTGCCACGCATGATAGGTCACCGGTTCGTCCGGCAGCAGCTGGTTGTCCCAGTCCATCCGGCCGTTTTCGGCGGTGATCCGGAACGAGAAACGCTTCTCGTCGAGCCGCTCTCCCGACGTCTGCTGCAATACGACGCGAACGTTGTTGGTGTTCTTCACGAGCGGTACGACGTAGGTATAGGTGCCCTCCGTGTCGCCGAAGGTCTGATTCGGCAGATAGCCGTGGTAGAGCCTGTCGAGGTCTTCGCGGACGTGTCCCGTCCCGTCGGTTCCGGATTCGCGCATCAGCGTGCAGGTCAGCTCCTTTCCGGATGCCGATTCCGGGATTCTGAACGAACCTTTGTCCGTCGATCCGCACCATGCCAGCAGGTCGTAGGTTCCCGGAGCGACGTCCACCTCCATGGCGTATCCCTCTTTGCCGAGGGCTTCGCCGCTTTCCGTGCGCTGCCAGACCACCCTGCCGCCGCCGTCGAGCAGATAGAGCGTTACCGACTCGACCTCGCGGGCGAATGCGTCGGCGAATTTGAGGTTCATGTCGTAGCGGAACTTCACCCGGTAATTTACCGAACAGTCGCCCTCGCCGTCGTAGATCACGCTGTCGCAGCCCAGCAGCGTCAGGGCGCAGACGATCGCCGCGAGCGTCCTTTTGCCTATTGCGTATATGTAAGACGATGTGCCCATCTCTGTCACTCTGTTTAGTTCATCGGGTCCGGACCGGGGCAGCCCCTTCCGCGAAGAGGCTGCCGGAAACTACAGATTTACGTTCTGGTTGACGATCTTCCATGAGAGGATATTGATCCGGGCGCCTACGTAATAGGTATCCTTTTCGTCATTCTTTCCGGGAACGATCTCCTCTTCGGGGTCGAAGATGCCTTTGCCGATCTTCGTGAGACTGTTGACGGTCACCACATAGTGATGGTTGCGGACGATGCCGTACTTGGCGACGGGGATCACCCGTTTGTTTTCGGCGTCGGTGGTCGTCGCGGCGTTGTTCAGATGCTCGATCGGGATGTTGTAGTACATCAGTCCGTCCTTGTAGCCGATGGCTTCGTTGTAGGCGTTGAAATCCTTCATGTTCTTCTCGACCTCGCCGAGCTCGGTATCAGTGGCCGGGGCATACGTCTCGCCCGATTTTCTGTACAGCGAGGTGCCTGCGGCGAGCGGTTTCAGTTTCAGGTATACCTTTCCGTCGCGGTCGTTGGCCAGCTCGACGCAGTCATGATCTATCTGCACGTATTTTCCGGTCGCCTCGTCTTCCAGACAGTACAGGTTCAGCTTGTTGCCTTTCTGAAGCGTGTTGAGCACGTAGTTCAGGTAGTCGTTGCGTTTGTAGAGCGTTCCGTTGTAGCGTATCATCTCCAGCGGCTGTTCGTTCTCGTCGAGGATCTGCGCTTTGAGCAGGATGCTCGTCACGGCCGAATGGAGATACTCCGATACGATTTCCGACGTGTTGGAGTTCTCGGCGCAATAGGCTGACTGCCCGAATTGTTTGGTAAGCTTGTCGGCGTTGATGTAATTCAGGTATTCGGCGACTGCGGCTTCTGCCGAAACGTCGGGATACTTGCCGTCCTGTTTGCCGTAGTTGTAGGACTTTCCCCAGTAGCTGCGGAACCAGACCGCATCGTTCCAAACGAATCCGAGGTCCGCATCCGACCATGCGGTTTCGATGTTCTTGACGATGTAGGAATCCTTGGCGGTGGCGTTCAGCCCCCCCCCATCCGAGGGATCGGACGTAGATGTCGGCCGCTCCGGTCTGCGTTCCCTGCTCCTGTTGGTTGGGGTCTCCGGCGACAGTCACCTTGACCTTGTAGATTCCGGGTTTCCCATCGACCGGAACGAGCTTATCGTTGTCCACGCGCAGGGTGACTTTCGCCGCCAGACGCTCCACGTAGATGTCTACGGGCGTTGCGTTCTGCGCCTCGTCCAGCTCCTTCTTGAAGTCCGATTCGCTCACCTCCGTCACGAAGTAGGGAACCGCCGCCGTGCGGCCGTAGCTGGTGGTGCTCATGGTGAAGTGCGACCCGTTGTAGATGCTGCCTGCAAGCAGTGTCTTCATCCCGTCCAGCGTGTTTGCCGGCTCGAAATCCTCCGGCGTGTTGAGCACCGTGACCAAGTGTTTCGGGTGGTTGGTTTCGGTCAGGCCCTTCAGCACGATGACCGATTTTCCGAAGAATTCGATGTTGCCCGCGGGGTTGTCCTCATTCTCCGTGCCGCTGTCCCAGACGTTTGCACGGGCGATGAATATGCCGTTCGTATCGTAGAAGAAGAAGTCGGCGTTGACCACTTCGTGCTCGGCCGCGTCGCCGTATTCCAAGTCGCCTCCGGTCGCGCGCGTGGAGTTCGCGTCGGTGATGTTGACTCTCAGATAGGCTTTCCCGTCGAATGATCCGGGCTTGTTGCTGTTTTCGGGCTCTTGGTCCGAACAAGCGCAGAATGCTCCGCAAACGAGTATCCCGCAAAGGATGTTTTTCAGTTTCATAGGAGATGTGATTGAAGTTTTATTTTTTGTTCCGTTTTTGCAACTGTTCCAAAGCCTCTCTGGTCTCGCGTATGCCGGCCTTCTCGGCTTCCTGTAGATAGCCGGCGGCCGTTTCGTACTCCTCCGTAAGCATGGCGTATGCGCCCCGCGCATAGAGGGCTTCGGGCGACTCCCCGGCTTTTCGCAGATAGTGTTCCGCGTTTTTCAGATCGCCTTTCTGCATGGCCGTGTTCGCCGCGTTGAGGTTCGCCGCCGTATCTTCGGGATACATGCGTACGGCCGTTTCGAATATTTCGTTGAATTCGTCCGAACCGGGGCTGCAGGCTTGTGCGGGCAAGTAGAATTCGTTGAGACTCAGTTTTTGCGGCTGCGTGAGCATGATGTGCCGGATCTCCTGCGCGTCGCTGAACGTGCGGATGGTGTACGTGATCCGGTAGTCCGTATGGCACAGCGCGGGATAGCGGTTTTTCAGCAGGAAATCGTACTCTTCGGAATAGGAGCGTTTGATTTTCGCCTCCTTGGCGTCGGGTTCGAGCGAACTGTCGATCAGGGCGAGTATCTCCGCGCGGTGCGTCAGGTTCGAGCATTCGACATAGCTGCGCAGTCCGGCCCAGTCCTCCGGTTCGTAATCGGTTTCGATGACCCCCTCATCGAAGCGGTAGAGTTGTCTGATATGTTTTTTCAGCGCTTCGGTACGGCCTATGGCCAGCATGCGGTTGTGCGTCCACGGACTTTCGGGCGATGCGTAGCCTTTGAGCCATACCGATGTGATCGTCACGTCCCGGTCGTTCCGCACCGAATCGATGGTGGCCTCTATCTTGCCCAGTTCGGCCGTGTTGCGGCGGTAGTCGGGATAGATGACGGTCTTGTTCACCGGGAAGTCTATGAACGCGGACCCGCTCAGCGAGCGGCTTTTGACGGCCTCGGCCGTCGGCCGGACGTAGACAGGCCGGGGAGTGTAGGGGACGGGTTCCTCGAAGTGTCCCAGCAGGCCCTGCCGGGCGGCGAGCACCGTGTTGCAGCAGCCGTAATCGCAGCGGGAGAGCCGGAGTGCGGCGCCGTTCATCCATCCGTCGTATGGCACGATGACGTGATAGGCTACCCGTTCGGGTTTTTCGGCGGCCTTGAAACTTGTCTCGCCGTCGCCCGACAGCATGCTTGCGCCGTTTCTTACATAATAATAGTAGCGGCGCCGGCCGTAGATGCCGACGGCGGGCAGGTCGGCCGAATCGGCTCCGTTCACGAGCCGGGGAGTCAGAAGTACGGCGCGGTTCGCCTCTACCTCCAGCCGGGAGAGTTCGACATCCATCTCCACGACCAGATATTCGCCGTTCCGATCCATCTTCAGGTTTCCGACCGTGACCCCGTCTATCTCTTGGGCGTGCGGCAGCGGACTCGTTCCCAGCAGCAGCGACAGGAAAAAAATCGTTCGTTTCATTGCAGCGAGCATTTAGAATACGTAAACCAGATTGACGGCCGCTTTGGTCGGCCCCACGTAATGATGCGGTTTGTCCTTCTCGACTCTCTTTCCGCAGCCTACGCATCGGAAGCTGTCATATTGCGTGTAGACGTATCCCACGCCTATTTCGGCTTCGAGGTTCCAGTGCCTGCCGAGTATCCAAGCGTATCCGTAGGCGACGCCGGCGCCTATGAACCAGCCCTGATAGCGGTAGTCCGAAAGTTTCGAGAGATCGGAACCCAAGAACGAGATTCCGTTTTTCACGCCTCCGATGTTGTACTGCCCTCCGTGCGCGTGGAAACCTATAAAATGTCCTGCAAAACGGTCGCAGAACCATAACCGCGCTTCGGGGCGCACGAGCCAGTGTTTCCAGCGGCGGCCGTGCGACAGCGTCCATGCGTTGAAATCGCCCGTGATGTCCAATGTCCATTTCGGGGCCAGACCGGTTTCTACTCCGAGGTTTATATTCATAAAAGCATCGGACAGTACGTTTGTTTTCAAAGCTACGCTCTGCCCCCGGACGTTCCATCCCCAGAGCGATGCGCATAACAAAAGAAAGATTCTGAATTTCATGGCCGTATCTTCGATCAGGTTCGTCTGCATGCATGTATACGGATCATCCTCAAACGGACGCTCCCGGACCGTATTCTTTCGGATACGTGCCGGGTTTCGGAACTCGGACAACTGCGTATACAAGGTTGTTCCATCGGGCAATTCTTCGATATGCCGTTTCATTCGAGATGAGTATCCGGCTGATATTCGGCAAATTCCCCCCCCCTCGTAGCTCCACAAGGCGGGTGTTACATGTAGTGGGTTGTACAAAAAGAAAGTGTGGAGCTGTTTTCGTTCATCTACAAAGAGGTTCTGACAAAACCCAGAATCGAATAAACGAATGCTTTACCCCACACTTGAATAGATACGAAAATTGCGGCGCAAAATTGTTTTGGCCGAATCTATCTAAACAAGAAAATGAGTGCTGTTCATTGCCCCGATTCACGTTGAAACTGTCAGATTTCTTTGTAAGGACAGAGTGAAAAACACTTTCCGTATGTCTGTCGGTTTGCGACAGGACAAAATTAGAAAATAATTTTCGGATTGAACAACACTCATTATGGAAATTTCATGCAAATTTCATAAAAAAGTATTTTTTCTGCAAGAATAAAAGATATTGATTCACAATTTTGTTTATATCATTTTGGGCGGAAAATACGCTGTTCGGTCCGATTGTCAGGGGCTTTGTCCGGCTTCCGGGACGTTTTTATCTTGCCTTGCCGAAAGAAACGGCATTATGCGGGGTTTCCGGCTAAAATTTGTATCTTTGTCGGGCGCAAAGCCCGGCGTGCAATATCTTTGTCGACTGCAAATCGTCTGCCATGCTCGAAAAATTGGCCAAACAAACCGCCGTCTACGGCATCAGCACCATTGTGGTGAGGTTTCTGAGCTATCTGCTCACGCCTTACTATACCCGTATTTTCGGGCAGGAGACCTATGGTATCGTCACGGACATCTATGCCCTCATTCCGCTGGCGCTTACGCTGCTGACGATGGGCATGGAGTCGAGCTACTTCCGTTTTTCGGCCAAGGCCGAGGAGGCCGGGGGCGACGTTCGGGCCGCCAAACGCAGGCTTTTCGCCACGACGTGGGGCGTTACATCGCTCGCCGCCGTGGTGTTCTTCGTGCTTGTCGCTTCGTTCCGCAACGGCGTCGCAGGACTGATGGGCGAGGCTTATGCCGCACATCCCGAATATGTGGTCTGGGTGGGGCTTATCATCCTCTTCGACGTCTGGGCCTGCATCCCCTTCTCGCGGCTGCGCGAGCAGGGACGGGCGCTGCTGTTCGTCGGCATCAAGGCGCTGAACGTGGTGATGAACGTAGCGCTGGCCGTCGCTTTCGGCGTCGCCGGGCTTTTCGCTACGGAATTCGGCGTCGGTTGGGTCTTCGTCGCCAACCTGATCGCCAGCGTCGTGACGTGGCTGGTCATCCTCGCCACCGTGGACCGCACCGTGCCCAAGATCAACTGGGCGCTGCTGGCCGCGGTCTTCGCCTATTCGCTGCCGCTGCTGGTCGGCGGACTGGCGGGCACGGCCAACGAATTCATCGACCGGCAGCTGATCAAATACCTCGTGCCCGAAGGAGCCATGGCGCAGGTAGGTATCTACGGCGCCATTACGAAGATCGCCGTGGTGATGATGCTCTTTTACCAGATGTACCGGCTTGCCGCCGAGCCGTTCTTCCTGTCGAATTTCAAGAAGTCGGATTTCGTGCAGATGAACGCCGCGGCGCTGAAATACTACGTCATGGCTTCGATGCTGATTTTTCTCGGCATCGCCTTGTTTCGCGACGTTTTCGCGCTGATCGTGGGCCGCGACTTCCGCGAGGGGATTTTCATTCTCCCGGTGGTCCTCGGTGCCAATGTGCTGACGGGCGTCTGGCTGAACCTGTCGTTCTGGTACAAACGCGAGGAGAAGACCTCGCTGGCTATTGTGGTTACGGGCGCGGGTCTGGTTTCGATGCTGGTTTTCGGCTTCTGGTGCATCCCCGTCTGGGGTTACTACGGAGCCGCATGGGCGCGGCTGGCGAGCGAATCGACGATGGTCGCCGTGAGCTGGTGGCTCAACCGCCGTTTCTATCCGACGCCCTATGACTGGCGGCGTATCGGCGAGTATGTTGCCGCGGCGCTCGCGGTTTTCGCCGTGTGCGAAGCCGTGACGGCCTGCGGCGGCAATAAATTGATCGCCTATGCGTTTAATATAGTGTTGTTTGCGGCCTATGCCCTCTACCTCGTCCGCCGGGAGCGGATCGACGTTGCGGCATTGGTGAAGGCGGCCTTGAAAAGAAAATAGAAGGGCTGGCAATGCGATGAGACAAAGTGCAAAAGAGAAGATCGTAGTGCTGGCGGTGAGTTTCGCGCTCTTCGTCGGCGGGGTGCTGGCCCTCTCGATGGACCGGGGCGCGGGGCGTACGGTCGTCCTTGCGTGCGTCGTGCTGGCTTTGCTGGCCGTCGCCGTGCGGCAGACGGTTTTGAAAAACGGAAAAAAGAAGTAACGAGACATGCGGTTTGCGGATATAACGGGACAGGAGGATTTGAAACGGCATCTGGTGCAGAGCGTGGACGCCGGACGCATCAGCCACGCCCAGCTCTTCACGGGGCAGGCCGGGGCGGGTGCTCTTGCGCTGGCGGTCGCCTATGTGCAGTACCTCTGCTGCCGCCACCGCCGCGGCGGGGATTCGTGCGGCGAGTGTCCCGACTGCAAGCAGATCGCTGCGCTGGCCCATCCCGACCTGCATCTGGTCTTCCCGGTCAACAAACAGGGTAAGAAGTCGGGCGAGGTGATGCGCAGCGACGAGTTCCTGCCGCTGTTCCGCGGGCTTTTCGCCGAGCGCGGCGGCTATTTCTCGGCGCAGGACTGGTACGACCGCCTCGATCTGGGCAAGACCCTCAAGGGCATGATCGCCGCGCGCGAAGCCGACGACATCATTCGCAAACTTTCGTTCAAGAGCTTCGAAGCCGACTATAAGACCATGCTGATCTGGCTGCCCGAAGCGATGAACGAGGAGGCGGCCAACAAGATTCTCAAGATTTTGGAAGAGCCGTGGGAAAAGACGCTTTTCCTGCTGATCTCCGAACAGCCCGAACGGCTGCTGCCGACCATCATTTCCCGCACGCAGGAGGTCGCCGTGCCGCGTATCGCGCCCGACGTGCTGGAGCGCGCGGCGCAGGAGCGGGGCGTTACGGACCCGGTCAAGGCCCGGAACATCGCCCGTCTGGCCGGCGGCGATCTGGTGGAGCTGCAGCACCTCGTGGCCGGCGAGAGCGACGCCCTGCGCAAAGAGAACTTCGACCTTTTCTGCGGGCTGATGCGTTTGAGCTACAACGACAAGCATCTGGAGCTGGTGACGTGGGCCGAGGAGGCCGCGCAGCTTTCGCGCGAGCAGCAGCGGGCCTTCCTGCGCGACGCTTCGCGCCTGCTGCGCGAGAGTTACATGCTCCATGCGGGCATAAACGAAATCAGCTATCTCTGGGGCGAGGAGCTGGCTTTCTGTTCCAAATTCGCCCCATTCGTCGGATCGCAGAACATCGAACCGCTCATTGCCGAGATCGAATGCGCTTTGGCGCAGATTTCGCAGAACGGAAATCCGACGATCGTATTCACCCATTTTGCGCTTTCGGTGAGCAAAATGATAAAACGACTTTGAGTTATGGCACGTGTAGTACTTTTGACCGGCGGCAATTCCGGTGATGTGAAACGGACGCTTCAGGCGGCCCAGCAGCTCGTCAACGCGAAGGTCGGCGCCGTGCTGCGCTGTTCGCACCGCTACGAAACCAAGCCTTGGGGCTTCGACGCCGACGGGGTTTTCTCCAATCAGGCGCTGGAGGTCTCGACCGACCTGCTGCCTTTGGAAGTGCTCGACGCCGTGCAGGCCATCGAACGGGAGTTGGGCCGCAACCGCGCCGCCGAAGCTGTCGAGAAAGCCCGCACGGGCGTGAACTATACCTCGCGGCCGATCGATATCGACATCCTCTTCTACGACGACGAGGTGATCGACAGCGAACGCCTTACCGTGCCGCATCCGCTCATGGGCGAACGGGAGTTCGCACTCGTGCCGCTCTGCGAGATCATGCGCCAGCGCCGCCATCCGGTTACGGGGCGGACCGTGGGGGAGATGCTCGAAGAGCTTCGTAACAAGTAAATTCCGGAGATGAAGACAAAACGAATCATATTGTTTCTTGCCGCGGCCGCGTTGTTTATGGGGTGTTTCAAAGACGTCTCGTACAAGACGACCTATGTGTTCAAGCCGCTGGAGCAGGAGAAATCGGGCGATCCGACGCAGATTCTTGCCGACGCGAAGCTCTATGCCTTTGCGGCCGACACCTCTTCGTGGGAGGTCGCTTCCTACAAGGATGCGCTCGCGGGCGTAATTTCGCAGCGGGGCAACCGCAACGAAAAGATCTCCACGCCGCTCGCCGCGGGCGAACCCTATGAGCAGGAGGGCGTCGAAGGGCTGCTCCAGATGTCGTTCGACAGATCCTCGGTGATGGTGGTCGCCGTGGACACGAAGAATGAACTTTACGGCTATACGCAGCAGGAAGTGCCGGAAAACACCCCTAAAATCTATGTCACGCTGATTTTCAAGCGGTGGAAACAGGGTTACTCCTACAAAGACGGCAAGTGGCTCATGTTCAACGATTCCTATACACCCCCGATCTATATCGACAGCCAAGTCACCGCGCAGCTTCAGGCCGAGGAGGGCGCCGAACCCACCGTGCCGTCCAACCTCAGGGTTTACGCCTATGCCGTCGATACGACCGCATGGAAGATCAACTCTTACAACGATGCGGCGCAGCGGATCATTACCTCGAAGAGCGATCCCAAGCAGACGCGGACCAGCCCCGACTTCGAAGCCTATTACTCCAAGGAGTCGGGAACCTACGGCATGAAGGTCAGCAGTCCGACGCTGATGGTGGTCGTGACCGATCCCGTCAACCAGCTCTACGCCTACTCGCAGCAGGAGGTCGAGATCGTCGAGGGCGGCCAGCCCGTAAACTTCCTTCCGGTCGTTTTCCGCCCGTGGAAGCAGGAATACCTCTATGTCGAGGAGGGCGGCTGGCGCGTGGTCAATGACAAACTGGCTCTCAAGGAGCCTGAAAAAGCAAGCAAGAGATAACGATGCAGACCCGTAAACGAAATATCCTGCGCCTGCTGCGCGCCGCAGTCCTGCTGCTCTTCGCCACGGCCTTTCTGAGCCGTTGCGCGAGCATGATGACCCCCACGGGCGGTCCCCGCGACACCCTGCCGCCGGTCATCCTGAACATGACGCCCGACAACTTCTCGGTCAACCGGCCCACCGTGCATCACGAGAAGATCTACATCGAATTCGACGAGTTCGTGCAGCTCAAGGATCAGCAGAAGGAGTTCTTCACCTCACCCCAGATGAAGAAGAAGCCGCTGGTTTCGATGCGCGGCAAAGGCATCGTCGTCCAGCTGCGCGATACGCTCGAAGCCAATACGACCTATGCGCTCAATTTCGGCAGCGCCGTGCGCGACAACAACGAGGGCAACCCCCTCTATTCGATGCGCTATGTCTTTTCGACCGGACCCACGATCGACTCGATGATCTTTTCGGGCTATACGGCCGACAGCTACAAGGCCGACTCGGTGTCGAAGTCGTTCATCTGGTTCTTCCCGGCGGATTCGGTCGAGAACGTGGCCGAATACGACTCGACGATCTTCAAGTACAAGCCCGCCGTAATCGCCCGTGCCGAAAACAACGGCATCTTCATCGCCCAAAACCTCAAGCCGATCCCCTACCGGGTTTACGCCGTTCAGGACAAGAACGACAACCAGATGTACGAACCCGGTTCCGATCAGGTCGGCTTCCTCGAAAAGAGCTACAATCCGGCCGAGATGCCCGACTTCGCCATGTGGTACGACTCGATCCGCCAATATGTCACGGCCGAGCCGCAGCTCTATCTGCGCATGTTCACCGACAAGGCGTTCCGCCGCCAGTTGCTTTCGCAGACCGAACGGCCTCTGCAGCACAAGGCGATGCTCTACTTCGGAGCTGCGCATCCGCGCATCGAACGCATCCGCTTCGACAGCATTCCCGAAGACCGCGTCATCGTCGATCCGCAGACCGTCGGGCGCGACACCATCGCCTTGTGGTTCAACATGCCCTCTTCGGCGTTGCCCGATACGATCAAGGGTGAAATCACCTACTTCAAGCACGATACGGTCAATGTCCTGCAGGAGGTTACCGAACCGCTGAAACTCTCTTGGCGGCTGATCGAGACCAAAGAGCAGGAGAAGGAGCGCGAGAAACTCGAACGCGACCGCCGCAAGGCCGAGGCGGCCGGCGAGAAGTGGGTCGAACCCAAGAAGGAGAATCCCTTCGCCTATAAGCTTCCGCTCACGGGCGAAATCAATCCTGAGAACAACCTGACCGTCGATTTCGACTATCCGCTTACCCGGCTCGATTCGGCGGCCATGCTTCTGACGCTCACCCGGTCCGACAACAGCATCGAGGACGTTCCGGTGCGCTTCGTGCGCGACACGGGCCTGCTGCGCCGCTGGCATATCGAGGCGCCGTGGACGAGCGGCGGACAATATACGCTGACCATTCCCAAGGGCGCCATTACCGACGTCGCGGGCTTCTCCAACGACTCGATCGTCAGGAAATACACGGTGCTCGATCCCGAAAAGTTCGCCACCGTGAAAATCCATGTCAAGGGCAAGGACGACAAGGCCAAATACATCCTCCAGCTGCTCGACGGCAGCAATGCGCTCAAGCAGGAGAAACGTGACGTCACCACCGGCGACTGGCAGTTCAATTACGTTCCTGCGGGGGAGATCAAATTCCGCATCATCGAGGACATGAACGGCAACGGCAAGTGGGATACGGGCAACGTGGTCGAGCGGCTCCAGCCCGAACGGGCCGAAATCTATGCCAACGACGAAGGCGAAGACACCTTTGCGACCAAGACCAACTGGGAGGTCGAATTTTCGATCGACATGAACCGGGTCTTCGCTCCGGTGACGATGGAATCGCTTTCGCGCCTGCTCGACGAGCGTGAGGCGCAGCGTTTGCGCCGCGAGGCGGAGAAACGCGCCAAGGAACCGAAAACCAACCGCAACAGCCACGACCAGAACAACCAGAACAACGCCAACGGTTTCGGAAGCTTCGGCGGTTTCGGCGGCGGCATGAACAACAGCATGAACTCTACCGGAGGCATGTTTAACCGATAGCGTTATGATAAAGAGACAACTTAAAACCCTGCTGTTTCTCGCCTTTGCCGCCGTTGCGTGGCAGGGCGCGTCGGCGCAGCATACGCTCGGCTTCACGGCGGGTTACGGCATGGCCAGCTCGCGGCTCGACCCCAAGCAGGAGATGAAGGCTATATGGGGTTCCTATACCGCCGGGCTTACGTGGCGTTATTACGGCCAGCAGCGTTTCGTGGGCGGCTTCGGCATCGACCTCGAATTCCTGCAGCAGGGATTCTCGCTGGCCACCAACGCCTCGATGGTCGAGGAGAAGAAGGATTACCGCTACTACACGCGCAACGTCAATTCGATCGTGCTGCCGATCGTGTGGCAGCCCCACTTCTACCTCTTCCGCAACCATGTCCGCGTCTACCTCGAAGCGGCGGCGACTTTCTCCTACCACCTCTCTTCGACCTATGAGAACGAGGAGGCGAAAGCTTCGGGAGCGGCCGACTGGAAGGGCGACTACTCCTTCAAACTGCCGCGCGACAACCGCTGGGGCTACGGACTTGCGGGCGGCGGCGGTATCGCGCTGCTGATCCGGCGTTTCGAGATCAATGTCCGCGCCCGCTACTACTTCGGACTTTCGGACATCGTGCGCAACCGCAACAAATACGCCGACAACGGTATCGACGGTTCCGAAAACCCGTTTTGGGCGACGCCGATGCGTTCGCCGCTCGACAACCTCACCGTTTCGGTCGGGTTGAGCTACCGATTCAACAAGGAGGGCTTCTCGACGTGGAAACCGCGTCCCAAGCGCGAAAAGAACCGCGAAGTCTTCAAATACGGATTATAAAATTTCACCATCATGGAAACGACAAGACAGCAGAAAATCGCTAAACAGATACAGAAGGACGTCGCCGAAATCTTCCAGAAGGAGGGCGAGGGCATCGTCCGGGGTTCGCTCGTCACGGTCACGGCCGTGCGCGTGTCGCCCGATTTCGGTTACGCCAAGATTTACGTCAGCGTCTTCCCCTTCGGGCGCAGCGCCGCATTGATGCAGGAGCTCGACCGCAACAACAAGTTCATCCGCCACGCTTTGGGCCAGCGCATCCGCAATCAGGTCAAGAACGTGCCCGAAATCCAGTTCTTCCTCGACGATTCGCTGGAGTATATCGACCATATCGAGCAGGCGCTCAAAAACGACTAACCCTTCCGGCCTCACGCCATGCTGCCGCAATTCTTCGCCCGCCGCTACCTCTTCTCGCCCAAATCCCGATCGGTCGTCAATCTGATTTCGGGGCTGAGTGTTGCGGCCGTAGCGATGCCCGTTGCGGCGATGATCGTCCTGCTCTCGGTCTTCAACGGCTTCGAGAGCCTTGTCAAGTCCATGTGTTCGGCCTTCGACGCCGATCTGACCGTCTCGGCCCGGCAGGGGCAGACCTTTGCGGCAGACGCGGTCGATACCGCGGCGCTGAGACGCATTCCGGGTGTGGAGGCCATGTCGTTCGTGCTGGAGGAGAGCGCCCTGCTGGAACACGGTGACCGTCAGGCCACCGCGACGGTCCGCGGCGTCGATGACGCCTACGAAGCGGTTTTCCCATTGTCCGACGCCGTTGCTGCCGGAGAGTACCGGGTGCGGGTGGGCGACCTCGAACGGCTCGTCATCGGTCAGTCGATGGCCTACATGCTCGGCGTGCGGACGCTGGCCGACGCCGACGTCGGCGTTTACGCCGTGCGGCGGGGAAGCTTTTCGTCGCTGCTGCCGTTCGACAACTATACGCGGCGAACGATCCCCCTCGGCGGGGTCTATACGCTCGACCTCGAAACCGAACGGACCTATGTCCTCGCTTCGCTGCGCATGGCGCAGGAGCTTTTCAGCCGTCCCGGCCGGGTTTCGGGGCTGGTGGTGCGCCTGCGCGACGGCGCCGATGCCGTGCAGGTCCGCGACGCCGTGGCGCAGCAGCTGGGCGGCGATTACCGGGTCCGCACCCGCTACGAATTGCGGGCTTCGTTCTACCGGATCATGACCTACGAGAAGTGGGGCATCTTCTTCATCTCGCTGCTGGTTCTGGTCGTCGCTTCGTTTTCGGTCGTCGGGTCGCTGGCGATGCTGATTGTCGAGAAGCGGCGCGACATCGGGACCCTGCGCGCGCTGGGCGCCGATACGACGCTCGTGCGGTCGATATTCCGCAGCGAAGGGTTGCTTATCTGCGCTCTCGGCGCGGCGCTGGGCGTGGTGTTGGGCGTCGGTGCGACGCTTTTGCAGCAGCACTTCGGGCTGATCGAGATTCCGGCCGAAACGTTCCTCACGAAGAGCTATCCCGTCGAATTCCGTCCGGGCGACCTCGCGGCGGTGCTGGCCGCTTTCGGCGCGGTGGCCTGTGTTATTTCGAATATTACCGTGCGCAGTATGATAAAATCCAACGTTAAGCTATGAAACGTATTGTCCGCATATCCCTCTGCATGTTCCTGCTCGTTCTGGCCGGAGCCTGCGCCCGCCACAAGATCATTCCCGACAGAAAACTGGCGCAGATTTTTCATGACGCTTTCCTCGCCAACGCCTATATCGGCAGCGAACAGGTGGACATCGATTCGCTGAATATCTACGAACCGATCTTCGCCGGTTACGGCTATACCACCGAGGACGTCTACTACACCATCGGCAACTTCTCGAAACGCAAGAGCGCCCGTCTGGGCGACGTGGTCGAGCTGGCGATCGAAATGCTCGAAGCCGAGGGCAAATATTACAACCGCGAAGTCGCCGTCCTCGACACGATCGACAACGTCGCCCGCCGGAGCTTCACCCGCACGGTCTATGCCGACTCGCTGATCCGCGTCGGCTCGCTGCGCGATACGGCCCGCCTGCGGTTCTCCGTCGATGTGCGGCCCGGCGAGTACAACCTGAGTCTCAAATACCTCGTCGATTCGCTCGACCGCAACGAAAAGGGCCTGCGGGGCGTGGTGTGGCTCGAACGCCGCGACAGCACCCGTGCCAACGTCTATACGACGACCCTGCGCCGCGACCGGCAGGAGAATTTCACCCGCCGCTTTACGGTCGATACCACCCACCGGCGGCTGTGGATCGACTTCATCGAGTTCCGTGGGAAGCCCCAGCGTCCTTCGCTGACGGTCACCGACCTGAAGATCGATTATACGCCCGAAACCTCGGCCGCCGTGGACAGCCTCTACATGCAGCAGCTCGACATCCGTATTTTCGCCGATGAATTCTTCCGCGCAGCCATCCCGGCGGATAGCCTCTAACCTGCTCTGGACGCCGCAGGGACTCGTCCGCAACCCGCTCGTCGAAGTTGCGGCGGACGGCCGTATCCTCTCCGTGGGGACCTGTGCCGAACCCGACCGTATGCCGGGCACCGAATTCTACTCCGGTGTTTTGGCGCCGGGACTGGTCAATGCCCACTGCCACCTCGAACTCTCCTACCTGCGCGGCGCGATTCCCGAAGGATGCGGTTTCGCGGGTTTCGCCGGAGCCATGGGGCAGGTCCGGGAGCGGTTCGGTCCCGAAGAGCGGCTGCGGGCCGTAGCTGCTGCCGACGCCGCCATGTGGCAGGCCGGAGTGCAGGCCGTCGGCGACATCTCCAACGGCGATACCACCTTCTCCGTCAAGGAGCGCAGCCGCATCGCCTACCATACTTTCATCGAATTTTTCGGCCTGCGTCTCGCGTCGGCCGACTCCGTGCGGCCCCTGCTCCGCCATCCGTACACCTCGCTGACGCCCCATTCGCTCTATTCGGTGCAGGATGCGCCCCTGCGGGCGATCGCCGCCGAGGGCGACGCGCCGCTGTCGGTCCATTTCATGGAGTCGCCCGCCGAATCCGAACTTTTCGCCCGCCGCGGCCCGCTGTGGGAGTGGTACCGGAAGGTCGGCTTCACCTGCGATTTCCTGCATTACGGCTCTCCTGCCGAACGGCTCGTCGCAAGCGTACCACGCGACCGCCGCGTGATACTGGTGCATAACTGCTGCGTCACGCAGCACGACATCGACGTCGTCATGAACCATTTCACGGCCTCCGTCCGGTGGTGTCTCTGCCCCCGCTCCAACCGCTATATTTCGCGGCTCGAACCGCCCGTCGAACTGCTGCGCCGCAACCGGCTCGACATCTGTCTGGGCACCGACTCGCTGGCTTCGAACGACCGGCTGTCGGTATTCGAGGAGATGCGCATGTTCCCGGAGGTGCCGCTGCCGGAACTGCTTTCGTGGGCCGCCGAAGGCGGTGCGCAGGCATTGGGCATGGAAGCCGAACTGGGCGAAGTGGCGCCCGGCCGCCGCTGCGGACTGACGGTCGTTTCGGGACTCGATTACGATACGATGCGCCTGACCCCTGCGTCGCAGATCCGCCGGATTCTGTAGCTGCCCCCCCCCTTCCTCCGCTTATTTTCTGTCATGCCTGTTTGCCGTCCGGCTCGCGTATACCATAATAATATAGAATGAATCCCGCACAGGGAGATGAACTCCGGGAAAAGTTACGATAACCAGTGGATGCCGTAACTTTTTTCGGACTTTTCCGTATCCATGCCGGGTTGTTCTGCATATCTTCCGGCGGAGTCCTTGTCGGGGCCGTTCGGCCTGAGACAGCCTTCCGTTTTCGGTTGTCGGGTGTAATTTGTATTCCAAATCATACCCGATTTGTGTATTTCGGTCACTAAATATACCCAAAAAAGGTGATTGCCCCGGGTTTCCGTTCTGTGTAATTTTGTCACCGAAACAAACAGAAAAATATGATGCGGAAAATCGGGATACTCGTATTGCTCATCTGTACGGCCCTCCCCGTTATGGCTCAGAAAGGCGGAAAAGTCACCATATCCGGAAACGTGAAGACTTCGGACGGGAAACCGGCCGAGTTCATCACCGTCCAGCTTGAAAAAACGGTTTACGGCGGAATTTCCGATGCGAACGGCCATTTCGAATTCACGGCTCCGGCCGGTTCGTACACCATGGTCGTCCAATCCGTAACCGCGCACCGGCAGGAGTTCCCCGTGACGATCGAATCCGGCCGGGAAAACTGTTTCCCGGACATCGAAATCCGGGAGAACGTCAATCAGCTGGAGCAGATCGTGGTCACGGGCCAGTTCTCGCCCCAGTCCATGCGCAATTCGCTTTATAAGGTCCGGTCGATTACCAGCGAGTCGATCGCCCGGAAGACGCCCACGAACATCGAATCGCTGCTCAATACGGAAATCGGTATCCGCATGGGCAACGACATGGCGCTGGGTGAAACGTCTTTCGAACTGATGGGAATGAGCGGTACCAACATCAAGATTCTGCTGAACGGTATTCCGATGATCGACCGGGGCGACGAGCAGTCGAGTCTCAGCCAGATCGACATCAACAGCGTCGAGCGCATCGAGATCGTCGAAGGCCCGATGTCGGTCGTATACGGTACCGACGCGCTGGCCGGCGTAATCAACATCATCACCAAAAAAGGAACGGACTCGGCCGAGGAGAGTACGTGGCGCGTCGGCGCCCGCATTCAGGAGGAGACCGTAGGCGAGGAGTATCAGTTCTTCTCAGGCCGGGGCCTGCACAACGAAAGCGTCGATCTGGGCTACACGCACAAGAACGGATTCTTCGTCAACGGAGGCTACACCCGCAACGATTACGGCGGCTGGCAGGGCGATATGACGGGCCGGGCGAAACGGTGGCATCCCAAGGACCAGTCGATGGCCAACGGTACGGTCGGTTATCACCGGAGAAATCTGAATGTCTGGTACCGGCTCGATTTTCTCGATGAAAAGATCTTCGGTCCGGAAAACCCCTCCAATCCCAAAAATCCGGACGAAGTGAGGGACAAGGACTACCTGTCGAAACGTTATACGCACCAGATGCAGGCCGACTGGACGCTGGGCACCCGGCTGACGCTCAACGCCGCGCTTTCCTATCAGGATTACCAGCGGCGCACGCGGACCACGGCGACCGACCGGGCCACCGGCGAACAGTGGCTTACGGACGGCGAGTCCGAACAGGACCTGACGGCCTACAAGTCATGGGTCGCACGGGTTACCGCGGCATGGACCGTCGCCCCGAAACTGAGCCTTCAGCCCGGCGTGGAGTACCAGTGGACGCAGGGTTCGGGCGACCGCATCGGCGGCACTCCGAAAATCTCGTACATGGCATGGTTCCTCTCCGCCGAATACAAGCCGTGGGAGTGGATGAGCATCCGGCCGGGAGTGCGCTCGTTCGTCTTCGCCGACTACGACACGCCGGCGATGATTCCGTCGCTGCTGACCAAGTTCAACCTGACGAAAAATCTCGATTTCCGGCTCTCCTATGCATACGGATTCCGTACGCCCAATATTCAGGAACTCTATTTCTCCTACCATAATACGAACCACGATATCGACGGCAATCCCGATCTGAAGGCGGAATATTCCCACAATGTCACCGGATCGTTCACGTGGCGGATACTCCACAACGAGCGGATTCGCCTGACCACGAGCCTGAGCGGGTTCTACAACGATTTTAAGGATCGGATCACCCTGACCGAAAATGCGGAAATCCCCAATTTCTATACCTACTACAATGCCGACCGCTACAAGACCGTCGGCGGATCGCTGGAAAATTCGCTCGTCTGGGGCGGGCTTCGTGCGAACGTCAATTTCTCACTGATCGGTCGTTACAACCGCTACTCGGAGAGCGACGAAGATCTCTCCCGCTTCCGCTACTCCCCGGAAGTCAGCGTCAATATCTCTTACAATATCAGAAGAAGCGGCACCGATTTTAGTTTCTTCTATAAATACACCGGTGCGCGGAAGGAGTATTATTACCGCGAATACACGACCGAAGACAATCAGAAGCAGAGCGAAGTTTATCTGCGCGGACTTCCGGGCTATCATACCGGAGAGATCATCGTTACGCAGAAGATTACGCCCTACCTGAGTGTAAACGCCGGTGTGAAAAACCTCTTCGACCTGACTTCACTCCAAACGACCGGGGATTCGTCCAACGACACCCCCTCGACCAGTTATCTGGGGTGCGGCCGCAGCTGGTCGGTCGGGCTGAAGTTGTTGCTGAACGGAAAATTCAAGAAGAGCAGATAATATAAACTTATAAAATTTTAGAACGATGAGAAAATTATTTTACGTTTTGGGCTGCATGGCCGCGGTATGCACCGCGGGCGGATGCGGCGATGACGACGGAGACCTGACATATCAGAGCATATCGGTCGATTTCGCGGTTTCGGCAATCGGCATGGAGGGCAGCAGTGCCGACATCGGGCTGAAACTCAGCCGTGCGGCCAAAGAGGACCTGAAAGTCACCGTGGCGATGAACTCGACGGATGTTTCGGCTTCGGACATCGTCGTAACTCCGGCACTGGAAAACGGCAAACTGGTCGTCAGCATTCCTGCCGGAGCTGCGACGGCGTCTTTTACCGTCGCCAAAGCGGCCGGCGAGACTCCCGAAGGTTCGGTGAAGTTCCTGATCGAATCGCTTTCGCAGACCGAAGGTTACAAGATCGGAACGACTAAAGAAACGACCCTGTCGTTTACGCCCATCGTTTCTACGGGAAGCGAGATGCAGCTTGAGGGTAAGGTCGGCAGCGAAAACTACCGAAACATCGTCTACGTGGATATGAGCAACAACGTTCAGAAGCAGATCGACCGCAAGACATGGGATCTGGGCTTCTACTGCGGCGATGAATTCCGTGTTATCCTCAATACCTCCTATAAGACGCTGGCCGCCGCATCGGGAAAGACGAACTTTGCGGATGTGACTCTCGCCGATGCCGAAAAGGCGCCCAGCCTGATGGGAGCTATGGGCGGCGACGGCATCGAGGGAATTTCCGACGATACGTCGGGCGATCTTTCGAAGACCGTATTCGGCGACATTACATCGGGCAGCGAAGTGTTTTTCGTCGCTTCGGAAGACAATAAGGCCACGGACAATGTGGAGGACCGAAGCTTGTGGTACAAGGTGAAGATAACGCCCAGCGGCGACGGATATAAAGTCGAATATGGGAATGTGGCCGACACGACTCCCAAAGTGGCGGAAATCGCAAAGGACCCGCTTTACAATTTCGTCGGCTTTTCGCTGGCTTCCGGCGAAACGGCCGAGGCCCAGCCCGAGGCTAAAAAATGGGATTTTACATGGTCGTATGCCGCTGCGTGGACGACTATGGCCTCCGGAGAAATGCTCTCTTTCTCGCAGGATGTCATCACGATCAATACAATTTCGGGCGTGGAAGTCGCTACGGTCATGACCGAAACGAAATCCTATGCCGATTTCAAACTCGCGGATGTCGGTTCTGCCGAATTCGAAACCGATGCCGACATTATCGGTGCGACGTGGAGAACGCCCGCCATGCCCGGTACGAGCGGCGGTGTGAAAACCGATCGGTTCTACGTCTTCAAGGATTGCGCTGAAAACTACTACAAGCTGCAGTTCCTCAGTTTCGGTTCGGGCGATAACGGCGAGCGGGGACGTCCGGAACTCAAATACGAATTGTTGAAATAGAGCTGTAAATCATAGACGAAAGAGCTGTTTGGCTGACAGATTCGTTTTGCGGAGCTGTCGGCCAAACGGTGTGAAAAATCAAGCCGTAATCTAACCCGACAAAATGGCACGTAATAAAAAATGGATTCTCTGGGGCGCCGCGCTTCTGGCGATCGGATGTCTCTGGGCCGGCTGGAGCCGATGGGGTTCCGCGACGCGCATCGGACTGATCAATTTCCAGAATTTTCAGACGACCAGTTTCGTCAAGTCCAACGAGGACCGCTTCATCGGTTACGAAGAGATACCGCTCGACCGGCTCGACCGGCTGGGGCGATACGATTTCGTCTTAGGCTTCGGCATGGGGCTGAAGATCACCGAGGAGCAGCGCAGCCTGCTGCAAAAGGCCGCCGACAGAGGGACGCGCATCTATATCTATGCCGCCACCAATCCAGAAAACGACATCTGCAATCTGGACAGCCTGACCAAGGCCGGCGTCTATTCCTACCTGAGTAACGGGAATAAGCGCAATTACCGCAATATGGCCCGGTACATCCGTCAGCATATCGACCGCAAACGGTTCTTCGTCATTGAGGCGGATTCCGCGGTCGAGAGCGCTTCGGACGTGTTGTATCACTTGGACGAAGAGCTTTCGTTCGGCACCGTCGGCGAATATGAAAAATACCTGCGGGAGCACGGTTATTACCGCGAAGGTGCGCCGAAGGTTGCCATTGTCGGCGGGCTGAACGACCCGTTCAGCGGCAATAGGGCGAATATCGACAGCCTGATCGTGTCGCTGCAGGGGGCGGGGATGAACGTATATCCTGTTTCTTCGTATATGAAGCGGCTCGCGTTTCTGCGGGAGATCGCCCCCGATGCCGTCATACACTTCGCGCACGGCCGTATGGTCATGGGGCAGGCCGATGCCGCCGTCGAATGGCTCCGGGAACGCAATATCCCGGTCTTCTCGCCGCTCTCGATTCTGCAGACCCGCGAACAGTGGGAGAAGGATCCGATGGGCATGTTCGGCGGGTTCATGTCGCAGAGTATCGTCGTTCCGGAGCTGGACGGCGCGATCTATCCGTATGTGCTGAATGATCAGGAGCTGGATGAGGAGGGTGTTTATCTCTTCAAAGCCATTCCCGAACGGCTGAAAAACTTTACGCAGATCGTCGCCAACTTCATCCGGCTGAAGCAGAAGCCCAATGCCGAGAAGAAGGTGGCTGTCTATTATTTCAAGGGCGTGGGCCAGTCGTCGCTCACGGCGCAGGGGCTGGAGACCGTGCCTTCGCTCTACAACCTGCTCAAAAGGCTCAGAGCCGAAGGTTACAGGGTCGAGCATCTTCCCGCTACGCTCAGGGAGTTCGAGAAGCTGCTGATGACGCAGGGCGCGGTGCTGAGCACCTATGCCGAGGGCGCCTTCGACGATTTTATGAAAAACGGCCGGCCCGCATGGGTCGGAAAGACGGAATACGAGTCGTGGGTGCGCAGGGCGCTTCCGGAGGAGCTGTATGCGGATGTCGTGAACATCTACGGCGAAGCTCCGGGCCGCTACATGAGCGCGGTCCGGGACGGTGAACCCGCTCTGGCCGTGGCCCGCATCGACTTGGGCAACGTCGTGCTGCTGCCGCAGCCGATGGCCGCCGTCGGCGACGACGCCTTTGCGATTGTCCACGGCGCCGAAACTGCGCCGCCGCATACCTATATCGGAGCCTATCTTTGGTCGCAGTACGCCTTCGGGGCCGATGCGATGATCCATTTCGGTACGCACGGCAGTCTGGAGTTCACGCCGCAGAAGCAGGTCGCGCTGAGCAGTTATGACTGGCCCGACCGGCTGGTGGGCACGGTGCCGCACTTCTATTACTATACCATCGGCAACGTCGGCGAAAGCATGATGGCCAAACGCCGTTCGTATGCCACGACGATTTCCTACCTGACGCCGCCTTTCACGGAGAGCAAAACCCGCGGTCGGTACAAAGAACTGGAAGATAAGATCGAGTTCTATTATAAGAGTGCGGAAGAGGGACGTGACGAAGCTTCGCTGGCGGTAAAAAGAATCGCTGTGGAGATGGGCCTGCACCGCGATCTGCGGCTCGACAGTGTGCTGACCCGGCCCTATACGGCGGCCGACATCGAACATATCGAGAATTTCGCCGAAGAGATCGCCAACGAGAAGATCGCCGGGCAGCTCTATACGACCGGCGTGCCCTATACGCCCGAAAAAATCCGCTCTTCGGTGCTCGCCATGAGCGCCGATCCGATCGCCTACAGTCTGGCGGCTCTCGACCGCGAAAAAGGCAAAGTGACGGACAAACAGCTGAAGAGCAAGGTGTTCTTTACCCGGCGCTACCTCGATCCGGCCCGGCGGCTCGTCGAACAGGTGCTGGACGGCGTGAAAGCCGACGAAGCGCTCGTATGCCGTATCGCCGCGATTACGCCCGAAGAACTGGCCGAAGCGCATGCGGTTCTTGCGCCGCCCAAACGGGGTATGATGACGGGACACGGCAAGGGCAAACCGGCGACCTATACCGGCGAACAGAAACGGCATGCCCGCGTCATCGCCGAAGTGGAGCGTACTGTCACCAATATCGCCAACTATAAAAAGGCGCTGGAAGAGAGTCCCGAGGCGGAGATGCGTTCGATTCTGAATGCCCTTGCGGGCGGCTATGTCGCCCCGACCTCCGGCGGCGACGCCGTGGCCAATCCGCAGGCGGTGCCCACGGGACGCAACCTCTATTCGGTCAATGCCGAAACCACGCCCTCCGAGCAGGCGTGGGCCAAAGGCCGGGAGCTGGCCGAAAATACGCTCGCCCAATACAAAGCGGCGCACGGCGACTATCCGCGCAAGGTCAGCTATACTTTCTGGAGCAGCGAGTTTATCGAAAGCGAGGGTGCGACGATTGCGCAGGTGCTCTATATGCTGGGGGTGGAACCTGTGCGCGACGCCTATGGGCGCGTGTCCGATCTGCGGCTCATTCCGTCGGAGGAGCTGGGCCGTCCGCGTGTCGATGTCGTGGTGCAGACCTCCGGCCAGTTCCGCGATCTGGCGGCTTCGCGCCTCGAATTGATTTCGCGGGCCGTGGAGATGGCCGCGGCTTCGGCGGACGACGCATATGCCAACCGGGTGTCGGAGAGCGCCGTGGAGACCGAACGGCTGCTGGTGGGACAGGGCGTGACGCCCAAGGAGGCCCGGGAGCTTTCCACGCAGCGCGTGTTCGGCGGTGTGAACGGTATGTACGGTACGGGCATTCAGGGACTGATTACCAGCGGCGACAAATGGGAGGATGAGAAGCAGATCGCCGACGCCTACATCGAAAACATGGGCGCCGTCTACGGCAGCGACAAGGAGTGGGGTGCGGTGAAAGCCGGACTGCTGCGGGCCGTGCTGCACAATACGGACGCCGTCGTACAGCCCCGGCAGAGCAATACATGGGGCGCGCTGAGTCTCGACCATGTCTACGAATTCATGGGCGGTATGAATCTGGCCGTGCGGAGCGTTACGGGCAAGGACCCCGACGCCTATTTCGCGGACTACCGCAACCGCAACAACGTCAGGATGCAGGAGCTGAAGGAGGCCATCGGCGTCGAATCCCGCTCGACGGTCTTCAATCCGGAATACATCAAGGAGGTGATGAAGGGCGGCGCTTCGAGCGCTTCGCGAATTACGGAGGTCGTCACCAACACCTACGGTTGGAATGTCACCAAGCCCGATGTCGTGGACGATGCGATGTGGAACCGGCTTTACGACGTATATGTAAAAGATACCTATGAACTGGGTACGGAAACCTTTTTCAGGCAGCAGAATCCCGCGGCCCTACAGGAGATTACGGCTGTCATGCTGGAGACGGCCCGCAAGGGAATGTGGCATGCTTCGGAGCAGCAGCTCAGCACACTGGCGGCCCTGCATACCGATCTGGTGCGGGAATTCGGCTCGACGGGCGGCGGCTTCTCGGGCGGTAACGCCAAACTGCAGGATTTCATAGCGGAGAAAACGACGCCGCAGAATGCCGCGGTCTACAAACAGCGCATCCGCGCCATGCGGACCGCCGACGTTTCGGCCGATGCCAAGGGTATGGTCCTGAAGAAGGACGAAATGGCCACGGCCGGGGACGGCAGCCGCAATGCGCTCAACGGCATATGGATCGCCTGCGGCGTATTCGTCCTGTTCATCGTCCTGCTGCTGGTTTTACGGAAGAAGAGAAAAGAGGATTGATCCGACTATGGAATTAATTATCAGCATACTCGTATTATTCATTTTCGTCAATGGCATCCTGAAGGTCAGCTTCTGGAAAGGATGGCAGACGCTGCTCTTCGGAGCCGTCTGCGGCGCTTTCGTCGCGGCGACATATCCTTATGCTATCCTGCAGTCCAAGACGCAACTCGCCGACTATCTCCAGAATACGGCGGCGCTGAAGAACATGGCCGTAATCATCACGCTCGAATCGTGCGTCTGCTTTGCCTACTGTATCGCCGTATTGCAGGGCGCCGAGCGGCAGCGGTGGTGGATGAAGCTGCTGAAATGGTATCCCGGCCTGCTCGTCTTTCCCGCGCTTTTTTACCTGCAGACCGAGCTTGTCTTCGGCTTTCCCGGGGTCGGCTTTACGACGATTTCCTATGCTTTCGCCGGATTCGTCGTGCTGATGTTCCCGCTGCTGAGCCGGTTTTTCCGCTGTCTGCTGCCTCAGGGGGAGATGCGGCTGGAAATCCATTTTCTGGTGAGCCTTTTCGTCTGCATTATCGGCCTGCTCACGACTGTAAACGGCAACGTGACCTATCAGGCCGTCAGGGAGCCCCTCAACTGGACGGCTATGGGATTTGCCTTCGGGTTGTTTCTGCTCCTCTTTCTGGCGGGTATGTGCTGGAACCGCTTCAAATGGCGGTTCTTCCAAAAACAGAATGCGCGCCGGAGAGTGTCCGGGGAGCGATAGACGATTATTTACAAAAGAACATTGCAAACGTAAAATAAATTTATGGAAACTATTTCGCAAATGCTTTTCTGGGTGGCCAACAGCCTGCTCATTCCCGACATCATCCTGCTGTTGCTGTTGTTCATCCGGGCCTTGCTGCTGGTCGGGGGCATCTACAACCAGTACATGACCAAACGGAAGAACGACCGCCGTCTGAACACCCTGATCAAAACGCTGACCCCCGAAACGGTCGGGGAACTGAAAAACGCCCTGCCTGCGGCGGACAACTCCCTGTTCGTCCGTTACCTGCGCGATCTGCTGACCGTGCCGCCCAGTCAGGACTATTCGGACTACCTGATCTCCAATTTCGAAAACGAGGCCGAGAAGGATGTCATCCTCTCCCGGCTGCTCACCAAAATCGGTCCTGTGCTGGGACTGATCGGTACGCTGATCGCCATGAGTCCCGCCTTGGTCGGCCTTTCGACGGGCGACATCGGCGGCATGGCCTACAACATGCAGGTCGTGTTCGCCACGACGGTCGTCGGTCTGGTCGTCAGTGCCGTCGGTCTGGTGTCGCTGCAGTTCAAGCAGCGCTGGTATGCCCGGGACGTGAACAACCTCGACTATGTATCGCGTAAACTGATCGAGAAAAATACCGAAGTATGAGACCTACCCGAAGAAAAAGCAGGTTCGCCGGTGAAGAGGACTCCGATCCGCTGAGCGTCGTGGTCAATCTGTTCGATGTGGCCATGGTGTTCGCCGTGGCGCTGATGGTGGCGATGGTGATGCATATGAACATGACCGAAGTCTTCACGCAGGAGGATTTCACGATCGTAAAGAATCCCGGCAAAGACAATATGGAGATCATTATGAAGGAGGGCGGCAAGATCAACAAGTATACGCCTTCGGAAGAACAGAGCTCCGGAACCAAAGGCAAGCGCGTCGGAATCGCCTATGAACTCGAAAACGGAGAAATTATTTACGTCCCCGAATAAATATGGAAACGATGAAAAAGATAATTGCCTTACTTGCGTGCTGCCTTGCCGCCGCGACGGTTGCGGCGCAGGAGAAGAAAGCCTATGCGGTATTCGATGCGAACGGCCGCGAGACCGATTACGGACAGATGATGAAGAGCCTCGGCGAACAGGACGTGGTCTTTATCGGCGAAGTGCATAACTGCGCGATCGCCCACTGGATGGAATACGAGATTGTCAGGGATCTCTACGCCCTGCACAAGGACCGGCTGACGATCGGCGCCGAGATGTTCGAGCGGGACGGCCAGCTGGTACTGGACGAATACCTCGGAGGCATCATCTCGGCGGAACGTTTCGAAAAAGAGTCGAAGCTCTGGCCCAACTACAAGACGGACTATGCCGCGATCGTCGAATTCGCCAAGGCGAACGGGATACCTTTCGTGGCCACGAACGTTCCGCGCCGGTATGCCAACATTGTGTCGCGCGGTGGATTCGAAGCGCTGGACCGCCTGACCGACGAGGCGAAGCGCTACATCGCGCCGCTGCCGCTGGACTATGTCCCCAACCGGTTCGTCGATGCCTATTTCGCTGCGATGTCCATGCCCGGCATGAAGTCGGGCAGTACGGAAAACCTTTCCAAGGCTCAGGCCATAAAGGACGCCACGATGGCGTGGTCGATAGCCCGGAGTCTCGAATCCAAATTCGTACATCTGAACGGCAGTTTCCATTCGATGGGCCGCGCCGGCATCATTACCTATCTCGATCGCTACCGCCCGGGCCTGAAAATCGGGACGGTCGAGGTCGTGCGGCAGGAGAATATCGGTAAACTGGATGAAAAAGCATTGGGCCATGCGGATTTCTATATTTGCGTCCCCAAGAGTATGACTTCGACTTACTGATCGTTCGCCCCTTTTGTGCGGAAGCGGAAGTTCTGCGGTCCCGATGCGGTCGCAATCTCCGCTTCTGATGCTGAAAGCAGGCGATTATGATATTTTGCCGCCGTTCTTTCCCGGATGCCGGGCGGACGGTGAATCAGCCGCAACTTTTTTGCGGGTTTTCGGCATTTTCCATACGGCAGCGGCCTGCAATCGAAGTTGCAGGCCGCTGTCCCTTTATTTCGGTCGATCGGATTCCGGAGGTCAGATAATCCCTTTGATGCGGTCTTCCGAGACTGCAAGGGCCGCTTTGGCGCCTTCGCCCATGGCGATTACGATCTGTTTGTAGCGGACGTCCGTCACGTCTCCCGCGCCGTAGATGCCGGAAACCGAGGTCCGGCCGTCCTTGTCCGTGACGATCTCTCCGGCGCGGTTGGTGGCGAGCGTCCCGGCGAACAGCGAACTGTTGGCCGAGAGGCCGATCTGAACGAATATGCCGTCGAGCGTCAGCAGGCGTTCTTCGCCCGTTGCGCGGTCCTTTATGCGCAGCGCGGTCATACGGCTGCCGTCGCCCTGCACCTCCAGCGTCTGGATGTTGGTGTGCACCTCTACATTGGGGAGCGTGCGCAGTTTGTCCTGCAGAACCTGATCCGCTTTGAGCGTCTCCATGAATTCGAGTACCGTTACCGATGCGCATATTCCGGCCAGATCGATCGCGGCCTCGACGCCCGAATTTCCGCCGCCGATCACGGCGACGTGCCTGCCTGCATAGAACGGGCCGTCGCAGTGCGGACAGAATGCGACTCCGCGTCCGATGTACTCGCTTTCGCCGGGAACGCCGAGTCTGCGCCATGAGGCCCCCGTGGCGATTATCAGTGCCGGAGCGCGGAATGTCTCGCCCCGTTTGACGTGCAGTTCCCTGATGCCGCCGTCCATGCCGAAACGCTCGATGCGGCGGTTGTCGCAGATGTCGATTCCGTATGTTTCCATGTGTCTGCGCAGGTCTGCGGCAAGCGTCGCTCCGGTCGTATGGGGTACCGAAATGAGGTTCTCGATGCCTACCGTTTCATTGACCTGTCCCCCGATCTTTTCGGCTACGACGGCCACGCGGAGTCCCTTGCGGGCGGCGTAGATCGCGGCCGAAGCTCCTGCCGGGCCGCCTCCGGCTACCAGCAGGTCGTATTCGCGGACGATGGGAGCGGCGGCGGTCTCCGATGCGCCGAAGCGCTGCTCCAGTTTGTCCAGCAGTTCGGCCAAGGTGCCGCGCCCGATGTGTATGACCTCGTCGCCGCTGAATACTGCCGGTACGGCCTGTATTCCGAGCCGGGCGACTTCGTCCTGATATAAGGCTCCGTCCACGACCGTATGGGTGATGCGGGGATTGAGAATCGCAATCAGGTCGAGCGCCTGCACCACGTCGGGGCAGTTCGTGCAGGTGAGCGACATATAAGTTGTCAGATCGATCTGTCCGTCGAGCGCTTCGATGCGGCGGCGCGTCGAAGCGTCGGGCAGGTTCTTCCCCTTGCCGTCGGCGTTCAGTACGGCCAGCAGCAGTGAGCTGAACTCATGTCCGTTGGGAACTGCGCGGAACCGGATGCCGAGATCCTCTCCGTTGCGCAGGATGCGGAACTGCAGCCCTTCTCCGTCGCCGATCCGGCAGGAGATCCGCTCGGAGCAGGCGGCGGTCTCTTCGAGAAGTTCCAGAAGCTCCCCGCGCGCCCCGTTGCCGGGATCGGCCGATATGTCGAACACGTAGGAGGCTTCCAGACCCTCGAATATTCGGAGCAGCTGCTCCTTTAAAGACTGATCCAGCATGGCGGTCAGATTTTACCTACCAGATCGATGCTCGGCTTGAGCGTCTCGGCGCCGTCTTTCCATTTGGCGGGGCATACCTCGCCCGGATGCGCCGCTACGAACTGCGCCGCCTTGACTTTGCGCAGCAGCTCCTCCGCATTGCGGCCGATGCTGTTGTCCTGAATCTCCACCAGCTTGATCCTGCCTTCGGGATCGACGACGAACGTGCCGCGGTAAGCCACGCCCTCCTCCTCGATCATCACGCCGAAGCCGCGCGAAAGCACGCCTGTCGGGTCGGCCAGCATCGGGTAGGTGATCTTGCGGATGCTTTCCGACGTGTCGTGCCATGCCTTGTGTACGAAGTGGGTGTCGGTGCTGACCGAGTAGACCTCTACGCCCATAGCCTTGAACTGCTCGTATTTTTCGGCCATGTCCACGAGTTCCGTGGGGCATACGAACGTAAAGTCTGCCGGATAGAAAAAGAAGATGGCCCATTTGCCTTTGATATCCTCGTTCGTAACGGTCACGAACTTACCGTTGTGGTAAGCCTGTACCTTGAATTCGGGAATCGATGAATTGATAATCGTTGTCATGGTGTTTTGAATTTTATGTGAATATTATTTTGTATTCTCGATAATGCAAAAATAGGACAAATACATATATAAATCAAATTGATAATATTTATACATATATAACATTTGTTTATATTTGTCTTGCCCAGAAATCTTCCCGCCGGGAACAAAGACAACGTTATGAATAGATTCGGTATATGAAAATAAGAATGCAACAGTCTGGAAAATCAGACTGTTGCATTCTTTCAACCGGCAGATTAAAAAGGGTTCCGCCTTTTTATCCGTCGCGTTATATCTGCCGCGGTTCGCTTATTTGCTCAGCGCATTGCATAATCGCTGATTGATTTTTCGGATTCTGTCGGGTTCGACCTTTATCACCTTCCGGTCGTAGGTCATCAGTCCGTTTACCTCCACTTCGACGTCTGTGGTCTGTGTGTAAACCGCCGCTGCGAATCCGCGCTGAATCAGCTTGGCGAGCATGTCGGCGTATTTCTCGTATTCGTCGGTCACCTCCTTGGGCGAGTTCAGACGGACGTAACCCCAGTTGCGGTCGGGGACCCAGAGATGGTCTTTGATCACCAGTCCGATGCCGCCGTATTCTCCCAGCACCGTTGCGCGGTTGGTGTCGAGCAGCGTCATGCGCGGATGCGGATAGTGGTGCGTGTCGAGGATGTCGCCCGTGAGGTAGTGGTTGCCGCCGCTGGCCGGATTGACCAGCCGCGAGGGGTCGTAAGCCTTGGTCCATTCGGCGATCTCGGGAGCCTTGAACTGTCCCCACGCCTCGTTGAAAGGCACCCATACGCCGATCGAGGGAACCGAGTAGAGGTAGTCGATGATCTCTTTCCACTCCTTGCGGAAGTTGGCCTCCGATTCGGCCGAGCGGTGTTTTTCCGCGCCGTTGAAGTAGTTGTGCATCTGCCACTGGGGACCTTGGTCGCCGTTGGGCATATCCTGCCATACGATCATGCCCAGTTTGTCGCAGTGGTAGTACCAGCGCGCCGGCTCGACTTTCACGTGCTTGCGGATCATGTTGTAACCCAGCTCTTTGGTCTTTACGATGTCGAATGCCAGCGCTTCGTCCGACGGAGCGGTATAGAGTCCGTCGGGCCACCAGCCCTGATCCAGCGGACCGAACTGGAACACCGGTTCGTTGTTCAGTTCCAGACGTACGATGTCGTTTTCATCGCGGCCGACCGAGAATTTGCGCATCGCCGTATAGCTCTGCACCTCGTCCACCTTCCTGCCGTTGCGCACCAGCGCCACTTCCATATCGTAGAGGAACGGCGATGCCGGACTCCACAACTTAGGCTCCGCCACGTTCAGCTCCACGGCCGCACCGCTGAGCGCACGGCCTTCGGCTACCTTCGTGCCGTTGTCGTAAAGGCGTACTTCGACCACGTCGCCCGGCTGTGCGCCGCAGGCGGAGGTCTCGACGCGCAGCGATTTGCGGTCGAGGTCGGGCGTGGTCCGGATGTTCCTGATGTACTGCTGCGGCACGGCTTCGAGCCATACCGTCTGGCAGATGCCGCTCACGGGGGTATACCAGATGCCTTCGGGACGGTTCACCTGTTTGCCGCGGGGCTGGTAGCCTGCGTCGGTGGGGTCCCACACGCGGACCGTCAGCTCGTTGCCGCCCTTTTTAAGCGCCGCCGTAATGTCGAATTCGAACGGCGTGAAGCCGCCGGTGTGCGTTCCCACGCAGACGCCGTTCACCCAAACGTCGGCTTTCCAGTCCACTGCGCCGAAGTGCAGCAGCACGCGTTTGCCGTTCCATTTCGGGGAGACCGTAAAGGTGCGGTTGTACCAGAGTTCGTTTTTGTCGCCCAGAGACTTGCCAACTCCCGAGAGGCTCGACTCCACGGCGAACGGAACCAGAATCTGTCCGTCGTATTTTTTCGGGAGTCTCTCCCGCCGGGAGAATCGCGTAATCCCACAGTCCGTTGAGGTTTTGCCACCCGTCCTGCACCTGCGCGCGCGTCATTTGGGGACGCGGGTATTCGGGCAGTACATGCTGAGGGTCGAGTTTCTCGCCCCACTCGGTCTTGATACGGTCGCCTGCAGGATGCCACTGCGCCGAACCTGACAGTATCGTCAGAAGGGCCGCTGCCGTCAGGATAATCTCTTTCTTCATCTTTTCGGTTATTATCAGGTTAATATAGTGTTTCAAACAGTACAAATTTAAGACATCTTTCCGGTAAAACAGTCCGCATATATGCACAAAAAGTATGTTCGACGCCCCCGAATGCCTGCGAAAACGGATTTTTTCCGGACTTTTGGTCCCTGCGGCCGGAGCTGCGGCCGGAGTAGGGCATTTTTGGACAAACGATAAAAAGCCCTATCTTTGTAAACGTCTAACCGGAACCGAAGTGGAAGATTCGACATTGATAGCAAGGGTGAAAGCCGGCGACCGCGGCGCTTTCAACGAACTTTACGGCATTTACTGGGCCTCGCTGGTCAATTATGCCGGGCTGTTCGTCGGGGACGAAGGCGCGGAGGATGTCGTGCAGGACGTCTTCGTGCGCGTGTGGCTCCACCGCGACAACCTGCGCGACGACGGTACGCTGCAGGGCTACCTGCTCCGTTCGGTCTACCACGCTTCGCTCAACGCCCTCAAGAAGGGGGCCAACGCCACGGCCTACCGTTCGTGGGTGGCGCAGCAGATCGAACAGAATTGCTACGCCCATTACGATCCCGACGACAGCGAAGTCATCCGCAAACTCTATTCGCAGGAGATCGCCGGCGATATAGACGCGGCGGTCGAGTCGCTTTCGCCCAAATGCCGCGAAGTGTTCCGCATGAGCCATATCGAAGGACTTTCGAACCGTGAGATCAGCGAACGGCTGGGAATCACGCTCTCGACCGTCGAAAATCATATCTACAACGCCCTGAAACAGCTCCGACAAAAATTGAGTCACTATAAGATGCTGATTCTCTTGACAATGTATATTCTTGGCAGATAATTTTTCATTTTTGCATAGGTGATTTGCCCCGGCGAGGTGTATTTAGGGTAGAAACCCAATATTCCGAACCGTGAAACAGAACGACACGACCGCCCGTTTCGACGAGAAACTGCTCACGACCTACTTCGCCGGCGCCGCGACTCCCGAGGAGGAGCGGGCGTTGCTGGAGTGGATCCGCAGCAGCGACGACAACCGCCGTACTTTTGCCGAACTGCGCGCCGTCTGGCAGCGCGGCCGCATGCAGCGTCCCGATACGCAGCTGCCGGCCCGTTTCGTGCGTTCGCTCAACAGTCTCAACCGGCGGATCGACGCCCTCGGCGCCGATGCTCCGCTCCGCAGGGGCCGCCGCATTCCGCTGCGCCGCTTTGCCGCCGCGGCAATCGTCGCCGTAGCCCTCGCGGCGGCTTTCATGACCTACCGGATCGCCACCGCACCCTTCGTCCACACTTTCCATAACGCCGATACCGTCGCCATGCACGTCGCCATGCCCGACGGGACCGATGTGTGGCTCGGTCCGGGCACGACGTTCTCCTACGACGATACGTTCCGCATCGACGGCCGCAATGTCGAACTCGACGGCGAAGCCTATTTCGACGTCAGACACGACGCCGGACAACCGTTTGTCGTCGCCACGCCCACATTCCGGGTCCGTGTGCTCGGCACGGTTTTCAACGTCCGCTCCTTCAGCGGTGAATCGGTCGCCGAGACCACGCTGGCCGAAGGCTCCGTGGCCCTGCAGAACGCCGCCGGCCGCAATCTGATCTGCCTGCATCCCGGCCAGCAGGCCGTCTATGACACCGATGCCGAACAGCTCGAAGTCAATGAAGTGCCCGTGGGCGATCTGCTGCTGATCCGTTACGGGGTCGTCACCCTCGGCAACGCCACGCTGCCCGAAATCGTCGCGCGCATCGAACGGACCTATGGCGTAAGCCTGCGTATCGGGGCGCAGCAGATGCCCGGCGAACGTTACAATTTCAGTTTCCAGAAGGACGCTTCCGTCGAAGACGTCGTGGAACTGTTGCAGTTCGTGTCGGGCTGTCGTTTCGAAATAATTCAGCTGAATCGATAAATAGTAACCCAACCCAAAATCCGTCTCAGCCTATGGAACAAGAGCCTTTTGCTATCCTGTGATCCGAACCCGCCGTTCGGACCGGCCTTAAAACGAACTTCTTCCTTTTATTCTAATCTGAAACATAATGAAAAAATCAATTACTTCACTCCTGAAAGGGTGGTATGCGGCTCTGTTATGCGCTGGCCTGACGCTCCCGTCGTTCGCGGCGGCCGATGCCGACGCCGTTTTCGCCGCGCAGCGCCACGATCTGAAACTGTCGCTGCGCAACGTTCCCCTGCGCGAGGTGGTGACGGCTTTCACCCAACAGACGGGCGTGGTCTTCTCCTATGAAACTTCGCTCGGCGAACGGACGATGGCCCATGTGGACGTCGCGCTGAACGATTCGACGCTCGACGAGATGCTGGCTTCCGTATTTGCCGGCACCGGTATTTCCTATAAGATCAAAGACAAGGTGGTGGCCCTGTCGGCGCCTCCGCAGTCGGATGCACCGGCCGCGCGCAGCGCCGCGCAGCAGCAGAAGCACACTATCGCCGGCCGTGTGACCGACGAGCACGGCGAACCGCTGGCCGGCGTGAGCGTGCTGGTGAAAAATACCGTCACGGGCACCTCCACCGATGCCGACGGCCGTTATTCGCTCTCCGTTTCCGGAAGCGGTTCCGTGCTGGTGTTCATGTACTTGGGATTTCAGACGCTCGAAGAGCAGGTCGGCGCCCGGAGTGCGCTCGACGTGACGCTGCGCGAGAACAAGCAGATTCTCGAAGAGGTCGTCGTCGTGGGTTACGGCTCGGTCAAGCGCCGCGATCTGATCGGCGCCGTGGATCAGGTGGACAGCAGGCAGTTTGCCGAACGTTCCAATCCGAGCGTCTCGCGTTCGCTGCAGGGCGCCATCCCCAACCTCAATATCTCGATGCGCGACGGCAAGCCTTCGCGCGCGGCGACCATCGACATCCGCGGTACCGGTTCGATCGGTTCGGGCGGCGGCGCGCTGGTGCTGATCGACGGTGTCGAGGGCGACCTCGAAACGGTCAATCCGCAGGACATCGCCAGCGTGTCGGTGCTCAAGGACGCTTCGTCGGCCGCCATTTACGGCGCCCGCGGCGCCTTCGGCGTGATCCTCGTGACGACCAAGTCGGCTTCCGAAGGCGAGGTGAACGTCACTTACAGCGGCAGTTTCTCGATCCATTCGCGCACCGTGAAACCCAACCTCGTGACCGACGGTTACGAGTGGACGACCGGTTACATCAATGCGTGGAACGGCTACTACAACGGTTCGAAGGAGCTTAATTCGACGATCAACAACATCGTGCCCTACTCCGATTCGTGGTACCGGGAACTCGCCCGCCGCAGTACGGACCCCTCGCTCGAACGCGTGCGCATCAACGACAACGGCAAATACGAATATTTCGGCAATACCGACTGGACCAAAGCCTTTTACAAGGACGTGAACTATTCGCACGAGCACAACCTGAGCATCTCGGGCGGCGGTAAAAACGCCGATTATTACGTTTCGGGCCGCTTTTACGATCAGGACGGCATCTACCGCGTCGGCGACGAACGCTACAAGCAGTACAACGTGCGGGCCAAAGGCAACGTGCGCATCCGTCCGTGGCTGCGCCTGAACAACAACATGGACTTCACGGTCGTGGACTACCACCAGCCGATGCTCTACTACAGCAACCAGCTCGTGCCGCGCATGATCGAACACTCGGGACAGCCCGTCAGCCTGATTACCAATCCCGACGGTACGTGGACCTATGCCGCCGTGCTGAACGGCTATGCCGGTTTCGCCGAAGGGACGAGTTACCAGCAGGAGGATAAATTCACGCTCAAGGACAAACTGGGCGTCGAAATCGACCTCGTGAAAGACGTGCTCAAGGTCTCCGGCGACCTGTCGTACCTCTTTTCGCGCAACACGCGCGAACGCGTGACCAACATGTACACCGGCTACACCGGACCCGAATCGACCATCACGGTCAATGAAAGTCAGGGCAGTACGCTCGAAAACGTCCGTTACGACATGAACTATGTTTCGAGCAATATCTATGCGGAGTATACCCCCAAACTGGGCGGCGACCATTCGCTCAAACTTTTGGGCGGCTGGAACCTCGAAAAGAAGAAATACCGCACCCTGACCGTCAAGCGCGAAGGTCTGACCGTTCCTTCGAAGCCGAGCTTCGGCCTGATGGACGGCGTGACGAGCGATCCCACGGTCGGCGGTTACGACTGGAGTTACGTCGGAGCCTTTTTCCGGGCCAATTACGGTTACAAAGGGCGGTACCTCGCCGAGTTCAGCTGCCGTTACGACGGCTCGTCGAAATTTCCCCAGAATTCGAAGTGGGGCTTCTTTCCCTCGGCTTCGGTGGGCTGGCGGCTCTCCGAAGAGAAGTTCATGGGGTGGTCCGAGAGCTGGCTCGACAACTTCAAGATCCGTCTTTCCGCCGGTTCGATGGGCAACGGCAACATCGACCCCTACAAGTATATCGACTACATGACCCTCAAGTCCTCGACCGTGGTCATCGGCAATGCGCTGGGGACCTATACCGTCGCGCCGGGCGCCATTCCGCTCTCGCTGACGTGGGAGACCTCGACCACGTACGACGTCGGCGCCGATCTGGATCTCTTCAAGAACCGCCTGACGATGGGTTTCGACTGGTACCGCCGCTATACGACCGATATGTACACCGTCGGCGTGAGCCTGCCCGCCGTGTACGGCACGGCTGCTCCCAAGGGCAACAACGCTTCGCTGAAGACCAACGGCTGGGAACTCTCCGTGGGCTGGCGCGACAGTTTCAAACTGGCCGGCAGGGAATTCCGCTACGGCGTCAAGGCGATGGTCTGGGATTCGCGTACGTGGGTGACCAAATACATCAACCCGACGGGCAACCTCGATGACTATTACGAAGGCATGGAGCTGGGCGAAATCTGGGGTTACCGCGTCGAAGGTCTTTTCCGCGATCAGGACGACATCGACTCCCACGCCACGCAGTCCTTCCTGCAATCCTCCGACAAGGTGACGCGCCCCGGTCAGGTCAAGTTCGCCGACCTGAACGAGGACGGCAAGATCGATCAGGGCGCCAAGACGCTCTCCGACCACGGCGACCTGACCGTCATCGGCAACACCTCGGCCCGCTACCATTACGGCGTCAATGTCAGCCTGAACTGGAACGGCATCGGCATTTCGACCTTCTGGCAGGGCGTCGCCAAGAAGAACTGGTATCCGCGCTACGATTCGGGTTACTTCTGGGGACAGTACAACCGTCCGTTCGGCTACATGCTCAAGGCCCACACGGGCAGCAACGTCTACAGCGAGGAGCTGGACAACTGGGACACGGCCTACTGGCCCCGCTATTCGGCCTACCAGACCAACGAAAGCTCGGTGAACCGCGTGCTGACCACGCCCAACGACCGCTACATGCAGGACGTGTCGTACATCCGTCTGAAAAACCTGACCGTCGATTACACCTTCCCGGCCCATATCTGCCGCAAGATGCGGATCAAGGGGCTGAAGGTCTATGTCTCGGGCGAAAACCTCTGGACCTCTTCGCCGATGTTCAAGTACTGCGACAACTACGATCCCGAAGTCATCAACGCGGGCGACTCCGACTTCCGTACGGCCGAGGGCGACGGTTACAGCTATCCGATGCTGCGCACCGTGACGCTGGGTCTCAACCTCACGTTCTAATTCTCAAACCATGCAAACGATGAAAAAGCTGTTTCTGATTCTGTCGGTCGCCGCGGGGCTTGTCTCCTGCGAGGATTTCCTGACCGCCGGAGACCCCAATAAGATCGACGCTCCCTCCTATTTCCGCAACGAGAGCGATCTGGAGGCCTATGCCAACGGATTTCTGCAAACCATGATCCCGACCGCCATTTCCGTAGCGACGGGCGATGCGCATGCCGATTACATGGCTTGGCGCGGCGAGTGGCAGTACCTCACCGACAATTTCGACGCCGACGACCAGTCGGGCTGGTCCACGGGCAGCTGGGAGGACCTGCGCAACATCAACTACTTCCTCGGCAACTTCCGCCGGGCTTCGGCCAGCGAGGCGATTCTCGACCATTACGAGGGCGTCGCACGCTTCTGGCGGGCCTATTTCTACATGAACAAGGTCAAGACCTTCGGGGCCGTGCCGTGGTACGACAAGGAGATCGACTCCAACGACCACGAGGCGCTCTACAAGCCGCGCGATTCGCGGGAATACGTCATGCGCAAGGTGCTCGAAGACCTCGATTTCGCCTCGACGCACTGCATCACCAACGCCAAGCTCGAAGTCAATTCGGTGCGTATCACCCGCAACGTGGCGCTGGCCTTCAAGGCCCGCTGCTGTCTCTACGAGGGCACTTTCCGCAAATACCACGCGAACGATCCCTCGACCGGCAAGCCGTGGACGGCCGACGAGTCGGAGATGTACCTCCGGGCCTGCGCCGACGCCTGCGAAACGCTGATGGGCGAGGGCAAATATGCGCTGGTTTCCAATCCGGCCAAGGTCGCCACGCAGTACCGGAGCCTGTTCACCAGCGAGAGCGTCGCCTCCGGCGAGGTCATCTGGGCGCGCGCCTACGACGCTTCGCTCAACGCCACGCATATCCTCAATACCTATTTCGTCAATATGCAGTACGGCAGTTATTCGCTCACGCGCCAGTTCGTCAATACCTACCTCAACCGGGACGGCAGCCGCTTCACCGACAAGGCGGGGTATGAGAAAACCCTCTTTGCCGACGAGTTCGAGAACCGCGACTACCGCCTGATGCAGAGCATCCGCTATCCGGGTTATACGCGCCGGAACAACAACGTCGATACGCCGTACGCCCCCGATTTCGGCTACTGCGTGACGGGTTATCAGCCGATCAAGTGGGTTATCGACGATACCTCGATGGACAGCAATACGGCTCCCTGCGCCACCTGCATCCCGATCCTGCGCTATGCCGAGGTGCTGCTCAACTACGCCGAGGCCAAAGCCGAGTTGGGCGAATTCAGCGAGACGATCTGGAACGCCACGATCAAGCTCCTGCGCGAACGCGCCGGGGTGGACGGCACGATGCCTTCGGCCTACGACCCTTACATGGCCGAATACTTCCTCAACACCACGACCGACATGGCCATCTTGGAGATCCGCCGCGAACGCGGCATCGAACTGCTGCTCGAAAACTGCCGCTGGGACGACGACATGCGCTGGGGCATGGGCCGGCTGCTGGAACGTCCGTGGTACGGGGTCTATGTGGGCGAGCTGGGCAAGGTCTACGATATGGACGGCGACGGTTCGGGCGACGTCTGCTTCGTGCGCGAAAATCCCCCGGTTACCGAGCCGGGCGTGATCTACCGTGTGCTGGGCAGCGACTATGCGCTTACCGACGGCGACAGCGGCTATATCGAGTGCTATATCCGCATGAACCGCAGGTGGGATGACAAGAAGTACGTGCGGCCGGTCCCGACCACGGCCCTCAACGACAATCCCGCGCTGGGACAGAATCCGGGTTGGACGAAATAAACGATTGCGAACCTGAAAAATGAAAATCATGAAACGAATATATCAGTTTTTGCTGCTGGCCGCCGGATGCGCGGCGCTGACGACGGCGTGCAGCGACGACGATGACAGCTATCTGGTCCGCGAAACGGATTCGATCCGCTTCGCCAGCTGTCTGGCTTCGTCCAAGCAGATCACGCTCCGCTGCAACGGCAGCTGGAGAACGGTGATTCCCGAGGATGCCGGGTGGCTTTCGACCTCTCCCTCCGAAGGCGTCGGCAGCGGCGCGTTCGAGTGGATTACCGTTTCGGCGACGCACAACCGCTCCGCCGAGCGTACCGCCACCATCTACCTCGAAAGCGGCGGCAGGCAATATCCGATTACGGTCACGCAGGCCGACGGCGCCGTCGTTTACGGCGTGCCCTATGTCGAAGGCAACCTCATCGAGCAGGAGGCTTCGAAATCGCGGCTCTGCTTCACCTACGCCAATGCCTACGGCGACGAAACGATCGACGTGAGCTGTACCCTGAGCGGCGATTCGCAGGGCCTTTCGGTGGCCGGCGCTTCGGTGCAGCTCGTCAACGGCGGAGCTACGGTGGCGCTCGACATTACGGGAACGCCGACCGTACCGGGCTATGCGACCTTCACCGTGTCGGTGGACGGTGCGGAGATCGGCGCGGCCCGCGCCAAGGTGTACGCCATGAGCGAAATGCCCATCGAGGGGCTTCCCGTGAAGTGGGAGTTCTGTCCCATTAAGGGCAGTACCGAGGACGTCAATGCCCTGAAAGCCCGACAGCCCGACTGGGTGACCGCGTCGCACAGTCTGGTTTCGGAGGACGGCCGCGCCTACATCACGGTCGTCGAAGCGGATGCGAAGACGGCTTCGGCGGTCAACGGCTGGGGCTACAACGACGGGCACGCTTACCTCAAGGGACTCTACACCGGCGACTACTGGCTGCAGAAGATTCCGGTGAAATACCTCGTTTCCGGCACGAAGATCAACTGTACGGGCAGCATCGGCGGTTCGGGCTCTTCGGCGGGATTCTTCCTGATCGAGTATTCGGCCGACGGGCAGACTTGGCGTCAGGCCGACGGCGCGAAGAGCGGAACCTTCAACAATACCGAGGTGACCTACCATGTCCGTGCCTACGACAGTCCGCTTTTCGAAGGCGAGAATACGGGTTATTTCTCGTACGATTTCCCCGTCGATCTTACGATCAATTCGGGTACGCTCTGGGTCCGCTACCGGGTCTCGGCCAACGTGCGCATCACGGCGAACAATACGATCACTACGGGCGGAGGCGGTTCGACGCGCCTGAAGGGCACCTTCTCGGTGTCGGTCGTCGATGAGAACATGAACTGATGAAAACAACGAACAGTATGAAAAAATACCTCACTCTGCTGTTGCTGGCCGTCGTTTCGGCCGCAACGGGCGCCGGATGCTCCTCGGACGACGAACCGGTGCAGATCACGTCGCTCAAACTCAACGAAAAGGATCTGGAACTTACCGTCGGGCAGTCGTTCCGGCTGGTCGCCACGACCCGTCCCGCCGATGCCGGAGTCACGCTCAAATGGACCTCTTCCGACGAGGCGGTGGCCACGGTCGATCAGACCGGACTGGTGACGCTCCGCGCATTCGGTACGGCCGTCATTACGGCCCGCTACCGCAGCTACTCGGCCCGCTGTACGGTCGCCACGCTGCAGGAGCCGCCGCTCGATCCTTCGGCGGCGCTCGCGGCCCCGCTTTCGGACGAAATCATCTATAGCAAAAACGTACTGCTGTACGCTCCCCGGCGCATCATGCAGGGCTTCGACCTGACCGAAAGCGGCAGTATCTACTACTCGCAGGTCGGCTCCGACGGTGCGACGCTCAATATCTGCCGTGCCGCGGGTCCGGGGCTGAACGCGCAGACCGACTGCATGATCCTCAAGTACTTCGGCCACGGTACGCAGATCGTCGCCGAGGAGGCTTCCGACGGCAAGACCTACGTCTGGCTCAACAGCAACGCCTCGGTGGACAGCAGCGGCGAATACGGCGACAACTGGTCCGTGTCGCGTGTCGAATTCGTTCCGGGCGCGACCTCCGACGCCGGCTATGCGGGAGAAACCTTCTTCCTCAACAAGGACGGACAGTACGACCAGCAGGTCTCGATCGACTTCGGGGCGCGCCGTCTGCTCATCGGTTCGCGCAAGTCGGGCGTACGCTATTTCTGGATTTTCGACCTCGACGAAGCGCTGGCTCTTCCGCTCAAGAAGATGACGGCGACGGTGACGATCGGTACGGCGGGCAGCGAACCCGTAACCCGCGAAATCGAGGCCCGCGACCTGAACGACTGCCGCGTGCTGGGCAGTTTTTCGGTACCCGCCGGGTCGGACAAGGAGAACGACGTCTACTCCTACTCGCATCAGGGACACGAAGTGGCGGGCAACTACGTCTACTTCTACGAAGGCAACGCCGTCGAGACGGGCGCCGATTCGTTCGAATCGAAAGCCTATGTCACGGTCTTCAACTACAGCGGCAAGATCGTCGTGCCGCGTACCGAAGTGGCGGCCGTCGCCGACAAGGCGGGACTTGCCGCCGCGGGACTTACGACGACGGGATATGCCGAGGGCGAGAGCCTGAAGGTCCGTAACGGTAAGCTCTATCTGGGCGTAGCCTGCCGCGACGGATCGTCGAGCAACCGCCGGGCCAATATTCTGGTCTACGACTGCGTGCAGGGCGAATGACGCTTCTGTGCCGTGAAACGACGAAGCCGGGGTCCGAACCCCGGCTTCGCTGTTTCGTCCCTTTCCGTCCCGCCGGCTTATATCGGCAGGTGCTCTTCGAGCGTGCGGCGCAGGTGGTCGCTGTCGAGATGGGTGTAGATTTCGGTGGTGAGAATGCTCTCGTGTCCCAGCATCTCCTGCACCTGACGGATGCTGGCGCCCCCTTCGAGCAGGTGCGTGGCGAACGAATGGCGGAAGGTGTGCGGGCTGATATGCTTGTCGATGCCCGCACGCTCGACGGCCCGTTTGAGGATCGTGAAGACCATCACGCGCGTAAGCTGTCCGCCGCGGTTGTTGAGAAATACGATCTCTTCGCCCGAGCGTGCGCTGCGCCGCTCTTCGAGATACCGCTGGATCTTGTCCCGCGCCGTGTTGCTGATCGGCACCAGCCGCTGTTTGTCGCCTTTGCCGATGACGCGGATGTATCCCTCGCCGAAAAAGAGGTCCGAGAGCCGCAGCGAGGTCAGCTCCGAGACGCGCAGGCCGCACGAGTAGAGCACTTCGAGCATGGCGCTGTCGCGCAGCCCCTTGGTCGAACGCATATCGACGGTGGCGATGATACTGTCGATCTCGTCGGTGGTGAGGATGTCGGGCAGCGGACGTCCGAATTTGGGCGTGTCGACGAACTCGGCGGGCGAACTTTCGATCTGGTCGTTTACCAGCAGGAAGTTGAAGAAACTGCGGATGCCGCACAGACAGCGGGCCTGCGAAGTCTTTTCGCGCCCGCGGTCGTAAAGCCACGCCATGTAACGTTCGATCATCGTTCCCTCGACCCTGCGGGGGGCGACGTCGTACTGGCGCAGAATGAAATGCGCGAACTGGCGCAGGTCGCGCATGTACGATTCGACGGTATTTTGCGAGAGGCGTTTTTCGAGTTTGATATAGGTTAGGTAACGGCGTCCCGTCTCTTCCCATTTTTTCGTGTTTTCTGCCATTCTTTGCCTGCTATATTCCGAGATTATCGCTAACTTTGTACCGGGCGAAGATAAATAAATTTTACATAATATGAACTATATAGCGTTGAATATTGCCTTTTCGGAGGATGAGCAGGCCGAAATACTGATCGCCGAACTGGCCGACTATCCCTTCGAGAGCTTCGAAACCGAAGACGGGACGCTCAAAGCCTACATTCCGCAGGAACGGCTGGCCGACTGCAAAACCGGGGTCGATGCCCTGCTGGCCCGCTACGGCGTGCAGGGACGCTATATCGCCATCGAGACGCAGAACTGGAACGCCGTATGGGAGAGCAACTTCCCGGCCGTCGATGTCGAAGGCCGCCTGCTGATCCGCGCACCGTTCCACGATCCCGCCCCCGAAGGGGTTATGGAGGTGGTCGTCATGCCCAAGATGTCGTTCGGGACCGGACACCACGCCACGACGTGGCTCGTTTCGCGCGCCGTGCTCGATCTGGGCGTCGCGGGCCGCCGGGGACTCGACATGGGCAGCGGCACGGGCGTACTGTCGATCGTCGCCGCCAAATGCGGCGCGGAGCATGTCGATGCGGTCGATATCGACGACTGGGCCGACGCCAACTGCCGTGAGAACATCGCCGCCAACGGTGTCGCGGACCGCATTACCCCGATGCTGGGCGACGTGCGCCGCATCGCCGGGCGGCATTACGGTTTTATTCTGGCCAACATCAACCGCAACATCCTCTTGGCCGATATGCCCGCCTATGCCGCCGCACTCGACGCCGGAGGGGATCTGGTGATGAGCGGGTTTCTGGAACCGGACGTTCCCGCGATTACGGGCTGCGCCGAAAAACTGGGACTCAAACCCGTTGCGACGGCTGTGAAAGAGGGTTGGGTGACGGTACACGTACGTAAAGAGTAGGTTGAAGACGTACAAAGGGCGCGGAGTGGTTCTCCATACGCTCAAATACGGCGATTCGTCGATGGTCGTCTACCTCCTGACCGACGCCGGAGGCCGCCGCAGCTACATGGTGCAGGGGGTGCGCAGCCGCAGCGGCCGCGGTTCGAAGCTGGCGTTGTTCCAGCCGATGTTTCCCGTCGAATTCGAAGGTCTCGAATCGCCGCGCCGGCAGATGCACCGTTTCAAGGAGGTGCAGGGCGGATTCGTCTTGCAGAGCCTGCCGTTCGACGTGCGCAAATCGACCATGGCGCTCTTCATGGCAGAGGTTTTGTATCGTCTTGTCAGGGAGTACGACGAACCCAACGAAGCGCTTTTCGACTTCGTGTGGAACTGCGTCGGGGCGCTCGACTCGATGGACGAAGGCGTAGCCAATTTCCACTTGTGGTTCCTCGCCAACCTGAGCCGTTTTCTGGGGTTTTGTCCCGGCAACGAATACACGTCCGGCGATTGGTTCGATATCCGCGAGGGACTCTATACGAAAACGCAGCCTCCGCACGTTAGCTACATGAACAGGGAGTGCGCCTGCATGCTGCGCGATTTTCTGGAGTGCGACGTGCGCTGCCTTTCGGAAATAGGTCTCAACCGTGGCCAGCGGGTCGAGTTTCTCAACGCCGTGCTGGTCTACTTCGGCTACCACCTCGACGCCATCAGCGCCGTGCAGTCGGTCCGGATACTGCGGGAGGTGTTTTAGGAAAAGTGCAACAGAAAATAAAAGGGAAAGTTATGAAAAGGATGTTTATGATCGCCGTCGCATTGTTCGCGGCGTTTTCGCTTTCGGCACAGGAGCCGGGCAAGTTCCGGCTCGTGCGGCCCGATTCGACCCGTACCGGCAGTTTCCGGCTTCCCGATTCGCTTCGGGTCGGGGTGTCCATCCCCGACTCGCTGGCCCATATGTCGCCGTGGAAAACCGACTTCCGGACCGCTGCGCCGATGAAGGTCAAGCCGGCCGTGTCGATGACCTCGGTTGTGGTGATCCAGAAGGAGAACCTGCCTTCGCGCGTGACCGTGATCGACAACAACTCGCTGCGCCTCGGGTCGCATTTCAACCTCTCGAACGGTCAGGCATGGAACTGGAGCCCGTTCCCCGACGCATTCCTCGACGCGCGGACGCTTTCCTTCCCGATGCCCCGTTAGACAGGGGTATGCGGATGTGCTTCGGATGCGCTTCTGAACGCCTTTCCGACGGATCGGCCGGGGTATTTATCCGAATACGAGCGTGAAGGTCACGCGGCTGTCGGTATTGGCCGTCAGACGTAGCGATCCGTTGTGCAGCTGCATGATGCGGCGCGATACGCTCAGGCCGATGCCCGAACCGTCGGGCTTGGTCGTGAAGAACGGCGTGAAGATATTTTCGGTTACTTCGGCGGGGATTGCCCCGCCGTTGTTGCTTATTTCGATCACGACGTTCTCTTCGGCGTCGATGCGCGAGACGATTTCGATGCCCGCGCCGCGTTGGGTGCCGACCGCTTCGCGCGCGTTCTTGAGCAGGTTCACGACCACCTGCCCCACGAGCGTCCGGTCGGCATAGACCATCGTATCGGCCGGGGCGATGTCGAGCCGGATGTCGATGCCTTCGGCCGCGATCAGGGTCACGGCGTGTTCCAGCACTTCCCGCACCTCGACCGGGGCTTTCTGGGGCGCCGGAATTTTGGTGAAACGGCGGAAGGTCTCGACGAACTCCGTCAGCCGCCGGCTGGTGGCCGAGATCGTGTCGAGTCCGTGCGCTACGTCGGCGTTCATTTCCCGGTCGATATGCAGCAGGGTGTCGCTGAGCGAGGTAATCGGCGCCAGCGAGTTCATGATCTCGTGTGTCAGGATGCGCGTCAGCTTGCTCCACGATTCGATCTGCATCTCGCTCATTTCGCTGTTGATGTCGCTCACGGCGATCACCCGCAGCCGGCGCTCTTCGAGCATGATCGCCGAGCATCCCAGCGAAAGGCTCATCTCGCCCGTTTCGGTTATGCACGACACATGGTGCTTCTCGCCCGGACGGATCGCGGTCAGCACCCGGTAGGCCTCCGGTGCCACCGGTTCCAGCTGCTGAATATGGGTCATGCGCGGCAGTCCGAAGATCCGCAGCGCCTCGCCGTTGGCCTGATAGACGCTTCCCGCGTCGTTGATGGTGATGAGGCCCGTCCGGGCGCACTCCATAATCAGCTGGTAATAGCGTTCCTTCTCCTCGGCCCGCAGTTTGGCGCGTACCATGATCTCCTTGATACGGTTCAGAGCGGCGTTGAGCATGCCGTTGTCCACCTTGGAGGTATCTTCGTGGAAGCGGAACGTGTAGTCGTCGTTGTCGATGGCGTTGAACATGAACGTCACGCGGCGGATCGAATCGCTGTAGAGCCGCATGAGACGGTATGCGGCGATTCCGATCAGCGGAACGAAGAGGATTACGAGCGGATACCATGCGCCCGTGACCGACCAGCCCAGTCCCGCCGAAGCCCCGGCGAGCAGCGTCGTGTAGCCGATCATCGGGCCGTAAGCTATTCCTTCGCGTTTCATAATCCGTAACGTTTGATTTTGTTGTAAAGCGTCTGGCGCGTGATACCCAGCTGCCGGGCCACTTCCGTCAGATTGCCCCCGCAGCGGGTCATCGCCTGTTCGATCATCCCGCGTTCCATTTCGTCGAGCGTCGAAAACGAAGGGGGCGGAAGTACGGTCTGCATCGGGCGCAGCAGCAGCGTCGAAGGGCCGATCCGTCCGCCGTCGCACATGATGACCGCCTTTTCGACGGTGTGCTGCAATTCGCGGATATTGCCCGCCCACGGGTATTCGTTCATCTCGTACACGGCCGCGTCGTCGAACCCGCCGATCGGCTTGTTGTATTTTGCGGCGTACCGCCTGAGAAATGATTCGGCCAGCGGCAGGATATCCTCCCGGCGCTGGCGCAGGGGCGGCAGGTCGATATGTATGGTGTTGATGCGGTAGAGCAGGTCTTCGCGGAATTCGCCCTGCGCGACCATGCCGAACAGGTTGCGGTTGGTGGCGCATATCAGGCGGATGTCCGTTTCGACGGGCGTGTTGCTGCCCACGCGGACGATCCGGCCGCTCTGAATGGCCGTCAGCAGTTTGGACTGCAGGCGGGAGGGGAGGTTGCCGATCTCGTCGAGAAAGAGCGTGCCCCGGTGTGCCACTTCGAATTTCCCGGCCCGGTCGGTCCGTGCGTCGGTGAACGCCCCTTTGACGTGGCCGAACAGTTCGCTTTCGAAGAGCGTTTCGGGCACCGCGCCCATGTCCACCGCGATCATCAGTTCGTTGCGGCGGAGCGAACGGTTGTGTATCTCGCGCGCCAGCATCTCCTTGCCCGTGCCGTTCTCGCCCGTGATGAGGATATTGGCGTCGGTCGCCGCTACCTTCTCGACGATTTCGCGGATGCGGGCCATCGCGGGACTCGCGCCCCAGAACATCGGCTGTTCGGCCGTCAGTTCGCGTTTGATCTCCTTGAGCTGTTTCACCTCGCGCTGTGAGCGGGCGAGGTTGTAGGCGTTGCGCAGCGACGCCACCAGCCGGTCGTTGTCCCACGGCTTGACGACGAAATCGACCGCCCCGTCGCGCATGGCCCTTACGGCCAGATCGATGTCGGCATAGGCCGTGAAAAGCACGACCTTGACGTCGGGCCGCCGGGCGTGAATCTCCCGCAGCCAGTAGATACCCTCGTTGCCGGTGTTGATCCCCGCCGTGAAGTTCATGTCGAGCAGCACCACGTCGATCCGCTCTTCGCGCAGGGTCGTCGCCAGCCGGTTGGGCGTGGGAAGAGTCAGTACGCGGGCGAAATATTTTTCGAGCAGCAGACGCAGCGCCGACAGGATACTGCGGTTGTCGTCCACGATCAGGAGTGTTCCCTCTTTTGCCATGATGCTTGTCGTTTTCGGGCTAAAAATACGGTTTAAAATCGGGAAAAAGAGCCGTTTTGTCCATAATTTTTACACGGGTGTCAAAAAAATTGACGCTTTGTGTGTTGGACGATATGTTTAATGTATTGAAAATCAGTTATTAAAACTATCTGGCATTGCGTTGGCATCTTCTCCCGGCAAAAGAAGAAGCCCTTATATAACGCATGAAACGATTCCTTTTGATCCTTCTGTTGTCAATTTATTGGACACTCGCCGCGGCGCAGGGTCCCCTTCCCGATGTCCCGGAGCCTGTTCCGACGGCGGACACTGCGGCGGCGGATTCCGTTTCCGGAACTTCGGCCGCACCTGTCCGCATGACGCTCAACGACTGCATGGCCTATGCCGTCGAGCACAGTCCCGCCGTGCGTCGACAGGACTATACCAACCGCAATTACCGGCAGGATTATATCGAATCCGTAGCTTCGCTCGTGCCGTCGCTGAGCGGCACGGTCGGCGCATCGACCAGTTTCGGACGTTCGGTGGACCCCGAAACCAATACCTATACCGACGTTTCGAACCTTTCCAACAACTACTCCGTTTCGGGGCAGATGCCGCTCTTCGCGGGGCTTTCGGGCATCAACACCATCCGCGTCGCCAAAGCGATGCGTCTGATGGGTCTCGAAGAGCTGCAGCAGGCCAAGGACGAAACGGCCCTCAAAACCATGCAGGCCTACTTCGACGTGGTCTACTACACCGAGAGCGTCCGCCTTGCGCGCGAACAGCTGGAGACCAGCACGGCCAATCTGGCCAAGAGCCGCAAGCTCCTCGAACTGGGACTTAAGAGCGCCGCCGACGTGGCCGAGGTGGAGTCGCAGCGCGCCTCGGACGACTACCTGCTGACTCAGCAGGAGAACAACCTCGAACTGGCGAAAATCACCCTTTCCGAAACGATGAATTACCCGGCCGACCGTACGTTTGAAGTCGATACCGAAGTCGCCATCGAGACTCCGGCGGGCGCTTCGCCCTTCTCCGACGTGCTTTCCTATGCCCTCGACAACAATCCCAAGGCCCGGAGCGCGGCTTACGACGTGCGGCAGTCGCGCCTGCAGTATTCCGCCGCCAAGGGGGGACTTTATCCGTCGGTCTATGTCGGCGGCGGTTATTCGACCAACTTTTTCATGAGTCTCGACGACCGTTCGCAGTATCCGGCTTTTAAGAGCCAGTTCCGCGACAACCGGGGTTATTATTTTTCGGCGCAGCTGAACATTCCGATCTTCGGGGGCCTTTCGCGCCGTACGAAGGTAAACCGCGCACGCAACAACTGGCATATCGCCCGACAGCGTTACGACCAGACGCTGCGCGCCCTCCAGAGCGAAGTGGCGCAGAACTACCAGCAGATGCTGGGCTTCGGCAAGGAGTTCGTGCAGGCTTCGAAAAAAAGCGCCGCGGCCCGGCTGGCCTACGATGCCGTCGCCGGCAAGTACGAACGCGGCATGGTCTCGGCCCTCGATCTGCAGACCGCGGCCAACAACCTGCTGCAGGCCCGCTCGGAGCGGCTGCGCGCACGGCTTCAGTACATCATCAAAACCCGCCTCGTGGAGTATTACAACGGGCAGCCTCTGATCCGCTAACGAAAAAACTCAGATAGAATGGACATCCGTATCGAAAAGAAGAAGGGCGTCAGGGCCCTGTTCACCAAAAAAGGCATTCCCTATTTCGCCGGAGCGCTGTTCCTCGTCTTCGTGCTCTGGCTCGTACTGCGCGACAACTCCTCGACGCTGCGCATCGACGCCCGGACGATCTCCACGGGGCAGGTCGTACGCGGCGAATTCAACGATTATATCCGCGTCACGGGGCAGGTGCAGCCCATTACCACCGTGCAGCTCAGTCCGCTGGAGGCGGGTATCGTCGAACGGCTGGTGGTCGAGGAGGGTACTTCGGTCCGCAGGGGCGACGTGCTGGTCGTGCTGAGCAACACGTCGCTGACGCTCGAAATCCTGAACAGCGAGGCCGAACTGGCCGAGAAACAGAACATCCTGCGCAATACGCTGATCTCGATGGAGCAGGAGAAACTCTCGCTGCGGCAGGACAAGGCGCAGCTGGACCTCGACGTGGCGCGCAAGAAACGGGCGTGGCAGCAGAATGAAGAGCTTTACAAAAGCGCGCTGATCGCCCGCGAGGAGTGGATACAGTCGAAGGAGGATTACGAACTGGCCGAGAAGAAGCGCGAACTGAACATCGAGCGGCAGAAGCAGGATTCGCTCTACCGTTCGGTGCAGGTCGAGCAGATGGAGGAGAACCTCGACAACATGAAGCGCAACATGCAGCTGATCCGCGAACGCATCGGCAACTTGAACGTCAAATCGCCGATCGACGGCGAGGTGGGGCTTTTGGACGTTGTGCTGGGACAGTCGGTCTCGACCGGACAGAAGATCGGTCAGATCAACGACCTCTCGGACTACAAGGTCGAGGCGCAGATCGACGAAAGCTATATCGACCGCGTCCGGGCCGGACTCGAAGCCACTTTCGACCGGCAGGGCACGGATTACAAGGTCCGCCTGCGCAAGGTCTATCCCGAGGTGCGCAGCGGCCAGTTCCGCGCCGACTTCACCTTCCTCGGGGCGCATCCCGAAAACATCCGCAGCGGCCAGACCTACTACCTGCACCTCGAACTGGGTCAGCCGACTGAAGCGGTCATCATCCCCCGCGGATCGTTCTACCAGACCTCGGGCGGCGCGTGGATTTACGTTCTCTCGCCCGAAGGCGACAGGGCGTACAAACGTCCCATCCGCATCGGCCGTCAGAACCCGCAGTATTACGAAGTCTTGGAAGGGCTGGAACCGGGCGAGCGGGTCATCGTCTCGGGCTATGAGAATTACGGCGCCAACGACGTGCTGATCCTCAATAAATAACCTCGTCCCTCAAACCCGATAAAACAGAAAAAGGATATGTTCCGGCAACTCGACTTCCGTTCGTTCTTCAACTTTCTGGGCCGCAACAGACTCTATGCGGCGATCAACATTTTCGGTCTCTCGGTCTCGCTGATGTTCGTGATCCTGATTGCCGACTACACCCTGCGGCAGTTCACCTGCGATAATTACCACACGAAAGGCGACCGCATTTGTGTCATTGGCTCCGAGGAGAGTCTGAGCAGCGGCTATTACCTGCAGAAATACCTGCGCGACCGCTATCCCGAAATCGAATCGACCTGTGCCGTCTCCGTGTCGGGACAGTCTACCAACGCCACGCAGCCCATCGAAATCGGGCAGCAGAAATACACGGCTACCGTGCTTTTCGCCGATACGACCTTCTTCCGCATGTTTGATTTCGAACTTCTGGAGGGCGACCGCACGCAGGCGCTCGCTTCGCGCGAAAACGTCGTTCTCTCCGAGTCGTTCGCCCGCAAGGCTTTCGGGACGTTCAACCCGATGGGGCAGACGATCCGCTTCCCCGACGAGGAGAAGACCTACGTGGTGAGCGGCGTGGTGCGGGACATCGACCGCTCGGTGATTCCCGGCATGGATATCATCATGCGTGCCGAACGTCTCTGCGACATCAACTCTTCCAACAACGAGCGTATGAGCAACTGCGGTGCGGTCACGACGTTCCTGTTGGTCAAAGAAGGAGCCGACCTGCAGGCCAAAATTCCCGATATGCTCGCTTATTTCAAGGAGATGTACTGGCCTTATATGGGCAATGTACGCAGCCGGGTGACTCTCACGCCCCTGCGTGACGCCTATTTCTCCCCGCTCAACGATGGCTATTCGCTGCGGCACGGCAGCTGGGCGTTCGTGATGATCCTCTTCGGCGTGGGTGCCGTGATTCTGCTCTTCGCCGTGATGAACTACATCAACCTGACGGTCGCGCAGACCGGGTTCCGGGCCAAGGAGATGGCCGCCCGGCGGCTGCTGGGCGCCTCGCGCGGCGAGATCATCCTCAAACTGATCCTCGAATCGACGCTTATGTGCGTCGCGGCGCTCGTCGCGGCCTTTTTCCTCGCCGCGGCGGTCGAACCCTATGCTTCGCGGCTCGTCGAATCCAGAATGGACGTGTGGGGCGACATGACCCCTGCCGTCGCGGGCTGTTACGTGCTGTTTATCGCGGGGCTGGGTATTGTCGCCGGTATCGTCCCGGCGATGATGGTTTCGCGCTACAAACCCGTCGATGTGGTGCGCGGCACCTTCCGCCGACGCTCCAAAATGGTTTACAGCAAGGTGCTTATCGCCGTTCAGAACATCATCACCATCGCCCTGATCGCCACTTCGCTCACCGTCGGCCTGCAGATACGTCATCTGATCGCTGCGCCGCTGGGGTATAATACGGCCGATATACTCGATGTCTCGACCGACATTTTTTCCGGAAGACCTCAGATAGCGCAGTTCCGCGAAGAGCTGCTGCGCGAACCCTGCGTCGAGGCCGTCGCGCTGGGCTGCGGCACGCCCCACGACCGGGGCAACAACAATACGATGCAGTACGGTCCCGACCGGATGGTCAGTTTCCAGATTTTCATCGGCGATTCGACCTATTTCCGGATACTGGGGCTGGAACGGCTGCGCGACAACCACCTCGCTCGTATGAACGAGGATAATGTGGTGTTTATCAATCAGTACGCTCTGCAGGAACTGGAGATTTCGGAAGACGCCCCGGATTTCAAGGTCGGCGGGAATCACACCAGTCCCTACCGGATCGCGGGCATCTACCGCGACTTCCAGATCGGTTCGGCGATCGACAAACCCGGATCGGCGATGCTGTGGCAGACGGACGATATCGCGGATATGTACCCGTGGAATATCCTGATTAAAATCCGGGGCGACAAAACCGCGGCCTATAATACGGTGAAGTCGGTTTTCGAACGGATCAGCGACGGCGCGGTTTTCTCCGGGGCGGAGTATATCGAACAGCAGATCGAAGCCGACTACGCCGGCCAGCGGCGCATCCTGCATATCGTCGGTATCTTTACCCTCGTGGCCCTCCTGATCTCGGCTCTCGGACTGCTGGCCATGTCCACCTATTATATTCAGCAGAAGGAGCAGGAAGTCGCCGTGCGCAAAGTCTTCGGCTCGACCCGCGGCGAAGTGCTCGGGCGGCTGGTGGGCAGTTTTATGCGCATGGTCGCCGCGGCGTTCGTCATTGCTGTTCCCGTGACGTGGTACCTGCTCGAACGCTGGCTGCAGGAGTACAGCGTGCGGATTTCGCTCTCTGCGCTGATCTTCCTCGCCGCCGGACTCTTTGCGGCGGCCGCAGCCTTCGCAGCCGTTTTCTGGCAGAGCAGCCGGGCGGCCGATGCCAACCCGATCGACGCCATTAAAAGTTAAAAAACGCCCTGCCATGAAAAACCTTCGTTTCGCGCTCCGCTACCTGCGTAAACTGCGCGGCGGCACCGTCGCCCGCGTCCTGTCGCTGTCGCTCGGACTGGCCGTAGGACTGCTGGTCTTCTCCTACGCCAATTACAACCTGACCTCCGACCGCTGCTTCCGCGACGGCGACCGTATTTTCCAGCTGTGGGCGCATTACGGAGACTCGCAGCGGAGCGGTTACGGGGCGCAGCTCAATGCGCCCATAGCACCCGCTCTGGCCGAAGAGATGCCGCAGGTCGAAGCCGCCACCCGCCTGTTCGGGCCGAACAGCGCGGACATCGTGCGCGGCGACAATGCGTTCGCAGCCCGCTATCTGTACGCCGATACGATGTTCTTCGACGTGATGGGATTCGAGGTCCTGCAGGGCGATCCCCGGCAGGCGCTGGCGCGGAAGAATCAGGTGATGCTTTCCGAGTCGTTCGCCCATACGGTTTTCGGCCGTAAGGACCCCGTGGGGCAGCTGGTATTGCTGAACGGAGTCGATTCGCTGACCGTTGCGGGCCTTTTCCGCGATCCCGACCCCAACCAGCACCTCGGCCGGTTCAACATGCTCTGTTCGTTCGAACTGGTGAAGCGCGATCTGAATACGTCGTGGCGGGGCGGCGACTCGTTTCCGAGTTACGTCAAGCTTCGCAGGGGAGCGTCGGTCGCCGAGGTCGAAGCGCAGCTTCCCGCCTTTTTCGACCGCCACGGACTGACCGAGGAGATGAAGGCATGGGAGCGCAGCTATCGCTTCTTCCCGATCTCCGAATCGTCGCGCATCGATTCTCCGGCCGAGCTGATCGCATGGGTGCTGATGGCCCTCGCGGCCCTTACGCTCTTCGTCGCGGCGATGAACTACGTGCTGATTTCCATCTCGACGCTCGTCAGCCGTTCCAAGACTATCGCCATGCTCAAAGTCGGCGGCGCCCGGCGTTCGGACATCTTCCGCATCTTTTGTTCGGAGACCGCCGTACTGACTCTGGTTTCGGTCGTCGCGGCCGCCTTCCTGCTGTGGGCGCTGCAGGATCAGGTGAAGCAGATTACCGGTACGCCGATGTCCGAATTGTTCGCGCTGAAACGCATCTGGGTCCCTCTGTCGGTTATTCTGGGCGCCTTTGCGCTCGCCGCGCTTATCCCGGCGCGTATCTTTACGTCGATTCCGGTGACGCTGGCCTTCCGTGGCGGGACCGAGAACCGCCGCCGCTGGAAACAGGCGCTGCTGGTGGTCGAGATCGTCTGCTGTACCTTTACGCTTACGCTGTTGCTGTTGTCGGTGCTGCAGTTCGACAAACTCCGCCACGGCGACTTCGGTTTCGAACACGACCGGCTGGTCTATACGGCCGTCAAGGTGCCTTTGGGCAATATCGGTTCGGTATGCGACGCCGTGGCCGCGCTGCCGGAGACGGAGGCCGCCGGAGCTTCGTTCGGACTTCCTCTCTGGGGGTATTCGGGCATGCCCTGCATCGACGAGAACTCCAAGGAACTGCTTTTCGGCTGCCGCTGGCTGCTTTGCAACGAAGGCTTTATCCCGGCGATGCGGATGCGGCTGGTCGCCGGCCGCAACTTTACGCCCGCGGGCAATCCGCTGGATGCCATCGTCAATGAAACGTATGTCCGCATGCGCGGGTGGAGCGTTGAGGAAGCCTTGGGCCGTCAGATTACCGACGACGGCAGTCCGTCCGCCAATCTTTATACGATCGTGGGCGTTGTGAAAGACTTCCGGACGATTATCGCCACGGGGCAGGTCGAACCGATCGTCGTTCATCCGATCGACTATTACCTGAAGCTGGGCGCTTCGGCCGACTATATCGTGGACTGTTACCTGATGATCCGCCTGCGCGAAATGTCGCCCGAAGCGCTTGCCGCCGTGCAGCGCAAGATCGAGGAGTATCCTTCGGCGAACAACCATGCGGTCAGGGTGTACGACAACCAGCTGGGGTCTATTCTCTTCGAGATACGCAGTTTCCGCAATATCGTCTTTTCGGTCAGCGGCATCACGCTGCTGATCGCCCTGATGGGGCTGGTGGGTTACTTGGGCGACGAAATGCGCCGCCGCAGCAAGGAGATCGCCCTGCGCAAGGTAAACGGCGCTTCGACCTCCGACGTGCTGCGCCTGCTGGCGCGCGACGTGCTGTGGGTCGTTCTGCCGTCGATCGTCGCCGGAGTCGTCTTGAGCCGCTGGGGCGCGGCCTTTCTGGTCAGTAACTTCGTCGAGCGGGCGCCTCTGCACTGGTGGCTCTTCGCCCTGTGCGGTCTGGCGGTAGTGCTGATCGTCTGTGTCGTGCAGCTCGTCCGTACGTGGCGTATCGCCAATGCCAATCCGATCGATATGATTAAAACCGAATAGCAGCCATGAAAATCGCATTCCGTAATTTTCTCACGACGCTGCGGCGTTATAAAATCTCGTCGCTGCTCAACGTCGCCGGCCTGACGCTGGCCTTCACGGCCTTCTATGTCATTATGACGCAGGTGTGGTGGGAGATGAGTTACAACCGTTCGCTGACGGATGTCGAACGCATCTACCTCGTGGAAAACGAGGACTGGTACGAACCCGGCATGTGGTCGTCGTGGCTCAACCGGCCCATTCCCGAACGGGTCGTCGCTTCGACGGCCGGCGTCGAGGCCGGGGGCTGCATGTGGGGCGGTTTCGGCTCCGGGATCTGCTGGACGCGCAATGAAGCTTCGTTCGGATACAACAAATTCTCCGCTTCCGACGGTTCGGTGTCGCTGCCGCTGCTCGATGTCTTCGCTTTCCGTTCGGTCGCGGGCGACGTGCACGACCTCCGGAAACCGAAGAGCGTCATCGTCTCGCGTTCGGCCGCCGAACGGATGGGGGTCGGCTTGGGCAGTCTTATCTGGGTCGATACCGACGAACCCAAGCCCGACGAAGCGCTGGAGGTCGTGGCCGTGTTCGAGGATTTTCCCGGCAATTCGCTGCTGGGGGAGTGCGAGGTGGTGAAAGATATGGGGAATAACGGCCTCGACGACTCCTCGGAGTGGAGTTTCAACTATTTTGTCAAGTTCCGGCCCGGAGCCGATCCCTCCGAATTCGTACGCCAGTGGGCCAAAGTGCGGGAGGAGATGCAGCGCGAAACGGCCGTGAAGCGTGCGGCGGCCGGGGACGCTGCGGACGAAGAGGATGAGGACGACGATGAATCGGACTTCTACGGCGTGCGTCTCAGCCCTGTGGCGGACCTCTATTTCGAATCCGATTCGCAGGCGCCCTGCCGACAGGGTTCTGTCGTGACGACCTATACGCTGCTGGGAATCGCCGTGCTGGTTATCGTGCTGGCATTCATCAATTTCGTCAATTTCTTCTTCGCGCTGGTTCCGGTGCGGATACGTACCGTCAATACGTTCAAGGTTTTCGGTGCGCCCGCCGGATCGCTGCGGTTCAATTTCGTCTTCGAAGCCTTCGGGCTGGTGCTGCTCGCCCTGCTGATCGCGTGGTACGTCTCCTTTGCCTTGCAGGGCACCGAATTCGCCAACTATATTTCCGCGCCGCTGGCCCTGATGCAGAACCTGCAGGTCGTGGGCATGGTCGTAGGAGTCGCCTTAGTCATGGCGCTCGCCGCCAGTCTCTATCCGGCGTGGTACATCACCTCGTTCGCTCCCGCTCTGGTGGTCAAGGGATCGTTCGGCGGAACCCGCAGCGGCCGCCGCCTGCGTACGCTGCTGCTCGGCGTGCAGTTCTTTATCTCGATCGGACTGATCGTCGCCACCTGCTTCATACGTCTCCAGCACGACTATATGATGCACTACGACATGGGTTTCGACAAACACGGCCTTGTCGCCGTGCGGGTCTCCACCCGTGCCGCTGTAAGTTACGGTGCCCTGCGTCAGAAACTGATGGCCGATCCGCAGATAGCCGACGTTACGGGCGCTTCGGGCCAACTGGTCTCCGTGGGACGTATGGGCTGGGGCCGCAACTTCAAGGACCGTCAGGTCGCTTTCCAGTGTTATCCCGTACAGTGGAATTTTCTGGAAGTTATGGGGATTCCCGTTACCGAAGGCCGCGGTTTCCGTGAAACGGATATGCGCAAGGAACTTGGATCGCTGATTTTCAACGAGTCGGCCCGGCGTGATTTCGGAATGCAGGTCGGCGACCGCATCAACGGTTTCGTATCGTCCGACGAGCAGATCGTGGGCTTCTGTGCCGACTTCAACTTCAAACCCCTTCAGTACGGCGTCTCTCCGTTTGCGTTCTACATCCTGCCCGACGGTTTCGAACAGAAGGGGTGGCATGCTTCGCACAGTATCTATGTCCGTATGGCTCCGGGAGCCGACATTGCAGCCGTTTCCGACCATATCCGACGCTGCGTCGCCGAGGTCGATCCCCGCACCGAGCCGGGCGATATCGTCGTCCGTACTTTCGACGAGGAGCTGGGCGAGCAGTACCGCAGCGAACGCAGGCTGACGACCATCGTCGGGCTGTTCGCGCTGCTGGCCGTGGTGATCGCCCTGATGGGGGTCTTCGGGCTGGTGCTGTTCGAGACCCAGTACCGCCGCCGCGAAATCGCCGTGCGCCGGGTGATGGGGGCTTCGCGGAGCGAAATTCTCGCCATGTTCAACCGCCGTTACGTCGTGCTGGTCGTCGTCTGCTTCGTGCTGGCCGCGCCCGTGAGCGCATGGGCTGTCATGCGCTGGCTGTCGGGCTTCGCCTACGCCGTGCCGCTCCACTGGTGGGTGTTCGCCGCCGCGCTGGCGGCCGTGCTGGCCGTCACGGTGCTGACCGTCACCGTCCGCTCGTGGCATGCCGCCAACGAGAATCCGGCGGTGTCCGTGAAATCCGAATGATGGAAACTAATATCAACTATAAAATCTGTTTATTATGTCAATGCTGAAAATCGAGAACCTCAAGAAGGTTTTCCGTACCGAAGAGATCGAGACCATCGCACTGAACGGCGTTTCGTTCGAAGTGAAGGAGGGGGAGTTCGTCGCCGTCATGGGTCCTTCGGGCTGCGGCAAATCGACGCTGCTCAATATTCTGGGCCTGCTGGACAACCCTACATCGGGCAGCTATATGCTGCTGGACCACGAGGTGGGCGGTTTCAGAGAGAAAGACCGCACGAAGTTCCGCAAGGGCAACATCGGCTTCGTCTTCCAGTCGTTCAACCTGATCGACGAGCTGAATGTCTTCGAGAATGTCGAGCTGCCGCTGATCTACATGCGCGTCAAGGCTTCCGAGCGCAGGCGCCGCGTGAATGAAATCCTGAGCCGCATGAATATCTCGCACCGCGCCGAACATTTCCCGCAGCAGTTGTCGGGCGGTCAGCAGCAGCGTGTGGCCATCGCCCGCGCCGTGGTGTCGAATCCCAAGCTGATTCTGGCCGACGAACCTACGGGTAACCTCGACTCGAAGAACGGACGCGAGGTGATGGAGCTTCTTTCGGAACTGAACCGCGAGGGCACGACGGTCATCATGGTAACCCACTCGCAGCACGATTCGACCTATGCCCACCGGGTGCTGCACCTGTTTGACGGCGAACTGGTCAAGGACCTCGCCAATAAACTCTGATCCCGCTCGGAACGCTAAAAAAGTTCATGCCGCAAGCAGGGAGGGCCGGAAACGCATCCGGTCCTCCTTTTTTGTCGGGTCTTTGCCTGTGGATTGTCTTTGTCCGCAGATTTCCTGCGCCGGGGTCTCCGTGTCGGGGCAGCCGGGGGATTTGTTCCGGGACATCTGCACCGGGCATTTGCGTCGCACATGGCCGTATCTGTTTTTAGGCCGGTCGCTGCCGGGCTTCGGATGCCTTTTAGGGACGGTTTTGTTCTTTTTAGGTATTTTCGCGTATTGATCCTTTGCGCCGAATTTGCGACTTTTGCAAACCCAAACGATTGTGCTTATGAGATTGATTCTTCCTGTTTTGCTCTCGTTCGGGCTGTTTTGCGCCTCCTATGCCCAACAGCCCGATACGCTTTCCGCGACCCCTTCGGTCGGGGAGCTTTCCGCAGAGGTCGCGGCGCTCAAGGCCAAAACTTCCGCGTGGGACAAGGTGCTGGCCGCCCTGCCTGCGATTTCGGGGTACGTACAGACGGGTTACGAATGGAGCGATAATTCATCGACTTTCTTTATCAAGCGCGTGCGCCTGAACCTGTCGGGCCGTATCGCTCCCAAACTCGATTACCGCGTGCAGATCGAATTCGCGTCGCCGAAGATCGTGGACGCCTACTTATGCTACCGCCCGTTCGACGAACTGAATTTCCAGCTGGGCGAATACAAGCTGCCTTTTTCGATCGAGAATACCGAATACGTACCGCTGAAATACGAATTTATCGAGTATCCGCTCTCCCTGCGCAAGCTCATGGGTTTCAACGACCTTTGTGGATTGTCGGCCACGGGGCGCGACATGGGGGCGCAGATGTTCGGCGGGTTTTTCCGCCGCGACGGATACAGCATCCTGAATTACAACTTCGGCGTCTTCAACGGCGAGGGGCTGAACGTCAGGGATAAGAACAGGAGCAAGGACATCGTGGCACGTCTGACGCTGAAACCCGTCGCCGGACTGCAGGTGGCCGGGTCGTATTACTGGGGCGAGTACGGCGCGGATTACCTCAAGCGCGTCCGCTACGGGGCCGGAGCCTGCTACGACCGCGGTCCGGTCGTCGTGCGCGGCGAATATATCTGCGGCGCGACGGGCGACCTCGACAGCGAAGGCTGGTACGCCGTGGCCGGGTGGCGCGTGACGAAGACGCTGTTGCCGACCGTGCGCTACGATACGTTCCTCGAAAACACCGCCCTCAGTTCGAGCCGTCAGACCAACTACACGGCGGGCCTTACGTGGCAGCCCGTGAAGTACCTGCGCTGCCAGCTGGACTATACCTACGAAGATTACGCAGCCCGCGACGTCTCCGGCCGCAACGTGGTTGCGCTGATGCTGTCCGGCATATTCTAATATTGAAAAAACAGAACGCTTTATGAAAAAATGGATGGAACAATTCCGGGTCGAGGACTGGGTGGTGGTTTGGGTGAGCATACCCCTGCTGGCGCTTGCGGCGATCGTACCCGTGGGGCTTCCCAAAGTTCCCGCGACACTGCTCGGCGGCGCCGCATGGAGCAATATCGCCTACCTCTTCGCCGTCGTGCTGGCGGTGCTTTACGTCGGGTGCCTGCTGCTGCGCCGCCCGCTCAGGGGATTGCTGCCGTCGCTCGCGGTGGTTTTCGCCGTCTCCCTGCTGGCGCAGATCGTAGCCAAGATTCCCGCCGTCTCCTATTACGGCTTCGAATCGGTCTTCTTCTCGGTGCTCTTCGGCCTGCTGATCCGCAATGTGTGGCGGGTCCCGGAGTGGATGAAACCCGCGATTCAGGGCGAATTCTACATCAAGATCGGCGTCGTATGTCTCGGAGCCACGATTCTTTTCAGCGACGTGATGAAATCGGGCGTCTTCGGTCTGGTGCAGGCCTGTCTGGTGGTCGCCGTCGTGTGGTTTTTCGCCTATTGGGTGTCGCGCCGCATGAAGGTCGACGAGCGTACGGCGATGATCCTTTCGAGCGGCGTCTCGATCTGCGGCGTCTCGGCGTGTATCACGGCGGCCCGCGTGGCGGGCGGCGACGACCGGAAACTCTCCTACATCGTTTCGCTGGTGCTGATCGTCGTGGTGCCGATGATCTACCTGATGCCGTGGCTCGCAAATACGATTCTGCCCCTGATTTTCGACGATCCCCATGTGGTGCAGGAGGTCGCCGGCGCATGGATCGGCGGCACGATCGACACCACGTCGGGCGTGGCGGCGTCGAGTACGATCGTCGGCGAGGTCGCCAACCAGCATGCCGTCATCATCAAGGCGGCGCAGAACGTGCTGATCGGCGTGGTGGCCTTCTTCATTGCCCTCTACCTCTCGACCCGCCGCGGCGACAAGGGCGGGCAGGCTCCGTCGCTGGGCATCGTATGGGAGAAGTTCCCCAAGTTCATCATCGGTTTCGTCGCGGCGTCGCTGGTCTTCAGCATCCTGCAGAGCAGCGGCCTGTTTACGGCCGATGCGAAGGGCAAGCTCGCCGAACCGGGCGTCGCCAAGATGTTCTCGACGGTCTTTTTCTCGCTGGCCTTCGTCTGCGTGGGGCTGGATACCCGCCTGAAAGACATTGTTTCGAAGGAAAACCGCAATGCCCTGTGGGCGTTCCTCGCCGCCCAAGCCTTCAATATCGTCGTTACGCTGGTCATTGCGCTCGTGCTGTTCGGCATTCTGAAACCGATGCTGGGTTAGCGCCGTCCGCATAATATCGTAAACGCCCCGGCTTTTCCGAAAGTCGGGGCGTTTTGCGTCGTACATTCAGGTAAAACGATTTTTGCAGCCCGGATAAAGTATTTTCGGGCCTTTTTATCCGATCGGATAATTAGTTTTGTTGCGCCGATCCCGCGAAAGACAGAGCTGCTGAAATTCCCCGGCTCCGGAAAAAGTTTCCGGGGCCTTATAATAATAACTACTAAAAACTGGATGTATGGCAAAAGTAAAAGTCAAATTACGGAATTCGACAGTCGATGGGAAAGCGGGTGTAATCTATTACCAGCTCAGCCATAAGCGCAAATCCCGGCAGATAACCACCGGGATTCGTCTTTTTCCCGAACAATGGGACGCCCGGCAGGAACGGGTGGTCGTTCCCCTTACGGGGCGGGGCGGCGCGACGGCGGTCTTTCAGCGGCAGATCGACGGCGATTTGTGTCTGCTCCGTACCATTATAGGGGATTTCGAAGCCCGGCGGGAGGAATACGCTCTTCCGGATATCGTCGGGCGGTTTCGGTCATCCGAACGGCTCACCGTGTTCACCTATATCGAAAAGCAGATCGCCCGCCTCCGAGCCAACGGAAAATTGGGAACGGCGCGGAATTACCGGCGCACGCTGAACAGTTTCGCCGGATTTCTGCAAGGAGCGGACATTCCGTTTTCCCTGCTGGACGAGCAGCTCGTAGGCCGTTACAACGATTGGTTGCTGCAGAGACGGATTGTGCGCAATACCGTTTCTTTTTATATGCGGGTGCTGCGCGCTGTTTTCAACAAGGCGGTCCGGGAGGGCGTCGTGCCGCAGAGCTATCCGTTTCGGCATGTCTATACCGGCGTGGACCGTACCCGCAAGCGCGCCGTCGGCGAAGAGACCGTCATACGGCTCCGGCGGTTGAATCTGGAGCACTCCCCGTCCTTGGCACTGGCCCGGGATATTTTTATTTTCAGTTATTGCGCCCGGGGTATGGCGTTCGTCGATATCGCATTCCTGCGCAAACAGGACATTGCCGGAGGGACGATCCGCTATGTCCGCCGCAAAACGGGACAGCGCCTGACGATTCGTATCGAACCCTGCATGAGCGATATAATCGGACGTTATTCGCAGGTTACGCGCACGTCGGACTATGTATTTCCTTTGCTGAACGCAGAGGATCCGGTCCGGGTGTTCTCCCAGTATCAGACTGCCTTGGGGTATTACAACCGCCGGCTGAAACGGCTGGCTGAACTGCTGGAGCTGGAAACGCCGCTGTCATCCTATACTTCGCGGCATACATGGGCGACCACGGCCCGGAATCACAATGTTCCGTTGTCGATCATCAGTGCGGGAATGGGACATGCTTCGGAAAAAACGACCCAGATTTATCTGGCTTCGCTCGAAAGCTCCGTCATCGATCAGGCGAACCGGAGCATAATAGCTTCATTGTATGTGTAATATCTCTTTGTAAGAGACATGCCTGATTTGTAATTTGTTGATATGCAATAGGATAATGCGTCGTTTGCGTCCGAATTTTATAAATCCGTAAAAGATTTATGTCGAAGGCTTCAGTAATCCCCGGTAAATCATACATGCCGACATATGGCGGTTAAACCGTGTCGGCATCTGGAGCGCCAACAGAATACCGTTGATATTCAACCCGTTTTAACTCGAACAAACTTTCCGCATATGAAAATAAAAGATAAAAGATTTGTGCATATCCTTTATTTTTAGTACTTTTGCAGGCAACATTGATGTCTCTTACAAAGAGACTATACCGTAAAATGTGAAAGTGTTCTTATGGGAGGCGCGTAATTGATTGAAAATCATTATGTTGTATGGTTTTCGATGTCCCCGTGGAACGCTTTTTTCTTAATTATACCCTCTCTTTTTCGATCTTTTTCAGTCTAAAGAACAGCATGATGAACAGTCCGGATACAACTGCCGAATGGTATGTGCTGCGAGTGACCTATCAGCGGGAACTTTCGACGAAAGAGTATCTTGACAAACTGAATATCGAGAACTTCGTACCGATACGGGTTGTGCGCCGCCGGAACTCCAAAGGACAGTTTTTCCGGGCTTGCGAAGCTGCCGTGCACAACTATATTTTCATCCGTTCGACGCGCGAGGTTATCGACGAGCTGAAAACCTACCGATTGCCGATCTTGCGCTATGTAATGCACCCGCAAAACGGTGAGAATCAGATAATGGTGGTCCCCGAAGAGCAGATGCGGAATTTTATCGCCGTCGCGGGCAATGAAGACGAACAGGTGCTTTTCATGTCGCCCGAAGAGGTCGCCCTGTCGAAAGGAGACAAGGTGCGGATTACGGGCGGCGTATTCGAAGGGGTCGAGGGGCTGCTCATGCGGATAAAGAATTCCCGGGGAAAACGGGTCGTGGTCAAAATCGACGGCATTACGGCGGTGGCTACCGCCTCCATTCCCTCTGCATTGGTCGAAAAAATTTGACGGCCAGTCGGTGCGCGTCGATTTCGCAGATTGATTTTCTTGTTTTTATGACGCCGGAATATTTGAAAGAAGTGCTGCCTTCCCTGCTGAATGCCGATTTGGCGGGGGCGACGAATATCCGCCTGCTCTCCTTGGTGCGGGCGTACGCCGCACTTTGCAGTCTGGCGACGTTCGATTCGCCGGCCGGTGAATACGGACCCCGGAAAATCTGGCTCCGAAAGATCGATACGCTGTTCGGTGCGCTGCGGGAGCGCTCCCGCCGGGAATCCGATATTGCAATGCGCTGCCGGATGGTTCATGCCATGTATACGCTCGTCTGCGGGACGATGTCCGGAGACGTCTCGAAAAAGAAAGACCTCTGTTTCGCAATGGCCGACGAACTCGTCCGGGATTGTCTCGGCGGCGACGAAAAGCGCTCTTCTCTCCGGCCGGACGAATCGGAATTGTCGATCCGGACAGGCGTTTGCCATTGTCTGATCGATCTGCTTTACCCCGGTCCGGATGCCGACGACGAATATTTGTTGTTCCTCAAACGGCAGATTGCCGGCTGGATCGCCGAAATGAACCGGGACGGCAGCTGGAACGGCGTGTCGCCGGATGTTGCGCTGGAGCGTGTCGGAGTGATGAACAGGTATTCCTGCATGCTTCTCGACAGAACGAATGACAAGGCGGTAAAGCGGTCGTTCGAATACTTTCGGAACTCTTTGCCGGTTCCCGAAGATACCGGGAATTTCGACGAAAATTACCTCCGTACGCTGGGCCTGCTGTACGATGCCGCGCTTCTGGGCAATGCGTACGATGTGGACCGTCGTCTTGCGCGCCGAACCGCCCGCTTCATGTACGATTACAGCCGGATGCTTCCGGAAAGAAATGATGCATGGCTGTACTGCTCATCATATGTTATCCATTACATTGCCGAAGGGATCGAGGCGCGACTGGAGGCTGAGATAGAACGACATATCGCATAATGACCGAATAAACAATGAATCAGTATGGCAACGCCTCTTTGCTACACAGTTATTATTCCCTTTTTTATAGCTCTTCTGTTAGTCGGTTGGATACATCCGCGTCTGGTGAAGATCGCCCTGTTGAAAAATATCGTCGATAATCCGGATGTCCGCAAATTGCAGCGTACGCCGGTGCCTGTCCTCGGCGGAGTCGCTGTCTTTTTCGGTGTTGTGATTGCGATCGGATGTATGAGCGCTGTGGTGGACTGCTCCCGGCTGCCGGTAGTAATTATGGCCATGATGGCGATGCTCTATACCGGTACGATGGATGACATTCTGAACCTTTCCCCCTCTTTGCGGCTTCTGATTGAGATAATTGTTGTATTGCTGCTGATCTTCGTCGGCGGCTATTGCATAAACGATTTCCACGGGTTGTGGAATATCGGGCCGCTTTCCATGTGGTATGCTGTGCCCCTGACTGTTTTTGCGGCGGTGGGTATTATCAATGCTATCAACCTGATGGACGGTGTTAACGGTCTTTCATCGGGATACTGCATTATGGCTTGTATTATATTCGGCACGCTGTTCTACCTTGCCGGCGATGGGGCGATGACGATTCTTGCCGTAGTTTCGGTCGGGGCACTGATCCCTTTCTTCCTGCATAATGTATTCGGTAAAACCTCGAAGATGTTTATCGGCGACGGTGGAACATTGGTCATGGGAACCGTCATGTCCGTTTTCGTGACCGCAATACTCCAGACCGGATCTCTCGTTACGGTGTATGTGGGCCCGGGTGTGGGTATAGTGCCGTTTACGCTCGCAGTATTGTCGGTGCCGGTATTCGACACGTTGCGTGTTATGTCTACGCGCATGCTGAAAGGCTCCTCGCCGTTTCGTCCCGACAAAACCCACTTGCACCATATGTTCATCGACCTCGGATGTTCCCATGTGGCGACGACACTGGCTATTCTGGGGCTGAATATGTCGGTCGTGCTGTGCTGGTGGGCGCTGGAAACTTCGGGTTTTTCGATCGCCGTCCAGCTGTACGCGGTCGTTGCCATGAGCCTGCTGGTCACTTCCGGCCTCTACCATTTCATGCAGTGGCATATCCGCCGCGACACGCGATTTATGGGTGTAATACGGCGGTTGGGTTACAAAACCCACATCAGCCGTACGGGAATTTTCTTCTGGTTGCAGCAGGTAATGGACAAGGTTTGATTTCCGTACGACAGCCCCCCCCCGATTCAAATGTTTAGCAATGATCTCTCGAAAAATTTTTCCGAAATAAAACGACATAATCCATAGAATATGAAAGGCCTTATTTTAGCGGGCGGGAGCGGCAGCCGCCTGTACCCGATCACGAAAGGTGTCAGCAAGCAGCTGCTTCCGATTTATGATAAGCCTATGGTCTACTACCCGCTCTCGGCTTTGCTTCTTGCGGGTATCCGCGATATCATGGTTATCTCTACACCGGATGACCTTCCGGGTTTCCGACGTCTTCTGGGCGACGGCTCCGACTACGGTGTCCGTATCGACTATGCCGAGCAGCCGTCCCCGGACGGTCTTGCACAGGCTTTCCTTATCGGCGAGGACTTCATCGGCGACGACTCCGTGTGTCTGGTTCTGGGGGACAACATCTTCCACGGCTCGGGCTTCACGGGTCTTCTTCGCGAGGCCGTCCGCACGGCCGAGGAGGATGGCAAGGCTACGGTCTTCGGCTACCGTGTCGAGGATCCCCAGCGCTACGGCGTGGCGGAGTTCGACGGCGAGGGCAACTGCCTTTCGATCGAGGAGAAACCGGCGCACCCGAAGTCAAACTACGCAGTAGTGGGCCTGTACTTCTACCCGAACAAGGTCGTCGATGTAGCGAAGGGTATCAAACCCTCCGCGCGCGGGGAGCTGGAGATCACGAGCGTCAACCAGTCGTTCCTGCAAAGCGGCGAGCTGAAGGTGCAGACGCTTCAGCGGGGCTTCGCGTGGCTGGATACGGGCACGCACGATTCGCTGGCCGAAGCCTCGATCTTCGTGGAGGTCATCGAGAAGCGTCAGGGTCTTAAGATCGCCTGTCTGGAAGGCATCGCCTACCGCAACGGATGGATCACGTCGGAGAAACTGCGCGCACTTGCCGAGCCGATGCTCAAAAACCAATACGGACAATACCTTTTGAAACTCCTCGACGAATCGGAAGAATAAACGATGACAACGGTTGATCAGAGAGAAAATAGCCATGTATTCTCGATCATGAAAGGATTGGGGATTATTTTTGTCGTTGCTGGGCATACAGCGTATTCTCCGGTTCATAACTTTGTATATCTGTTTCATTTGGCTGTTTTCTATTTCGTAGCCGGATATTTCTTCAAGGATAAATATATAGACGATAAACTTTTATTCGTTTGGAAAAAAATTAAAAGTTTGTGGTTTCCGCTGATCGGATACGGAATCGTATTCATGCTGTTGCACAATCTTTTTTTCAGAGCTCATTTTTATAATCCTCTGACCAGCCATTTGTATACGCGACAGGACTATTTCGATTGTCTTAAATATTTTTGTTCTTGCGTTACTCCGGAACAATTGTTAGGGGCATTGTGGTTTCTGAGAAGTCTTTTCATCGTTTCCTTTTTGTTTATGCTCGGAGTCTGGATTTCTAAACGACTGTCAGGCAGATATTCCGATATAATTTTAGGGGGGGGGATTTTGTTCGCAGTGGGTCTTTGCTCTGTTTTTGATGCAGAAATACAGCAGATTAATATCCCGATTATACGACGGATCTTATCTAACGAGTGTTATTTGACCGCTATTTTATATCTGGGGCGAATGTTTCGGAAATACCAGCGATATATGCCTGTTAATATATGGAGTATCGCGATTTTACTGATGTTACTGCTTTTTTTACAATATAAAAGTGTGACGGTAGAAATCGTTAGTTCGATTTTCCCTCCGCTGCCCGTTTTTTATTTTGCATCGGTCGTCGGTTGTCTGTTCACTTATATTCTGGCTGTATACATACATAAGCTGCCGACTCTGTCGCGTATTATGATTTATGTAGGAAATGCGTCTTTAACTATCATGGCTTTGCATTTTCTTGCATTCAAAGTTGTCAGCCTGCTTCAGATTCTGATATATGGTTATAGTATTGATTATTTGTCCGCATTTCCTGCGATTTCGGATCGGATAAATATCTGGTGGATTCCATACGTGTTTTGTGGTGTTGCTTTACCGCTGTTATATACAAGTGTTAAGCAAATGCTTGTCCTTCAATTTGGTCGATTATACAATCAACTGATCATAAAATTTAAACTATGAAAGTCATCCCTACCGCCATAGAAGGCGTGGTTATCCTTGAGCCGGAGATTTTCGGCGACGCGCGGGGTTACTTCTTCGAGAGCTACTCGCAGCGGAAGTTCGACGAGCAGGTGCGTTCTGTGCGCTTCGTGCAGGACAACGAATCGCACTCGCGCTACGGCGTACTGCGGGGCCTCCATTTCCAGAAGGGCCTCTGCGCCCAGTCGAAACTCGTGCGCGTTGTCCGGGGCCGTGTGCTCGACGTCGCGGTTGATATCCGCCGCGGCTCGCCCACGTTCGGACGACACGTCTCGGTGGAACTCTCGGGGGATAACAAACGCCAGTTCTTCATACCTCGCGGCTTCGCACACGGCTTTGCGGTGCTGAGCGATGAAGCGACGTTCCAGTACAAGTGCGACAACCCCTACGCCCCCGAGTCGGAGGGCGCCATCGCGTGGGACGACCCGTCGCTGGGCATCGACTGGCACCTGCCGCCCGGAGATGTCGTGCTCTCGCCGAAGGACAGCCTCCACCCGCGGCTGGAGGAGGCCGGGGAGTTGTTCGACTATAATACGGATTACTATGCTTAATATCCTGATCACGGGAGCGAACGGACAGCTCGGCCGCTCCCTGCAGCGTCTGGGCTGTGTCTCGCCCCACAACTATATCTGTACGGACGTCGCGGAGCTGGACATCACCGATGCCGGGGCGGTCCTGCGTGCGGTCCGGGAACAGGGGATCGACGTTATCGTGAACTGTGCGGCTTATACCGACGTGGAGCGGGCCGAGGAGGACGAGGCGAGGGCCGACCTGCTGAACCACAAGGCTGCGGCATACCTCGCAGCTGCCGCCAAAGAAACGGGTGCGACGCTGATCCACGTCTCGACGGACTACGTCTTCGACGGTACGGCCCATACGCCCTATACGGAGGATGTGACGCCTTCGCCGCTGGGGGCGTACGGCCGCACGAAACTTGCGGGCGAACGCGCCGTCATGTCCTCGGGCTGCCGGTATCTGATCTTCCGCACGGCGTGGCTCTATTCGGAATACGGGAAGAACTTCCTGAAGACGATGCTGCGGCTGACCTCGGAGCGGGAGCGGCTGCAGGTGGTCTTCGACCAGATCGGCACGCCGACCTACGCCGGGGACTTGGCGCTGGCGATCTTCTCGATCATCGAAGCGGGGCGCTATGCGGGCAATGAGGGCGTGTACCACTTCACCGACGAGGGCGTGTGCTCGTGGTACGACTTCGCGACGGAGATCGCCGCGGCCGCGGGACACGACAAATGCCGCATCATCCCCTGCCATACGTCGGAATTCCCGACCAAAGCCACCCGCCCGGCCTACTCGGTGCTGGACAAGACCAAATTCAAACAGACCTTCCAAATGGACATCCCGCATTGGAGGGAGGCCATGAAGTATTGTCTTGAAAAGTTAAGATAACTCACTTCCGATATGCAGTTGATTCCCCCCCCCTCCAAAATTAAAAAATATCTGAAGTATATTCCCTATTTACCTAAAACAATTTGGTTTAACTTTTATTATCTGCCATGGCGACAGGCTGTCAAATTGCCTATATTTCTTTATCGGGCAAAGATACTTCGGGCAAAAGGTAGTATCACAATCTCTGGATGCGTTTCCACTGGAATGATACGCATGGGAGAACCTGCAGCAAGTCTCTATCCGAATACCGGATTCATTTGGGAAAATCATGGAGGGCGATGTTCGTTTGCAGGAAAATGTGTTATCGGCAATGCCTCTGCCGTATCGATTGGCAAACAGGGTAATTTGATATTCGGAAATAATTTTGGTGCAACTGCAGCTTTGAAGCTCATTGCCTACCATCATATTGAGTTTATGGAAAATGTCCTTGTCGGGTGGGATGCTATCATCATGGATACCGACTTTCACCGGATGAAAAACCGCGAAACGGGAACATTCACCAAAGGATATGCTCCTGTACTTATCGGCCGGAACTGCTGGATAGGATGCCGCTGTACGATACTCAAGGGAACGCACCTGCCGGCCTACTGCACCTTAGCAGCCGGAACGACGATCGGCAAAAAAATCGACGGAGAGGGGTATAAGATCATCTCGAACACATCAGAACTTAAAATCGTGAAGGAAAATTACTATCGAGAACTTGGCAATGATGCGATAGTTTACCCTGTGGATTCTATCAATAGCAGATAAATTAAAACATAGATAATGGAATCGAAACGCACTATCCTGATCACGGGCGGCGCGGGCTTTATCGGCTCGCACGTAGTCCGCCTTTTCGTGAACAAATACCCCGATTACCGGATCGTCAACCTCGACAAGCTGACCTATGCGGGCAATCTGGCCAACCTGCGGGATGTCAAGGAGCGGCCCAACTATACTTTTGTCAGGGGCGACATCTGCGACTTCGAAGCGATGCGTGAGTTGTTTCAGCAGTACGGCGTCGACGGGGTCATCCACCTCGCGGCCGAAAGCCATGTGGACCGCTCGATCAAGGATCCGTTCACCTTCGCGCGTACGAACGTCATGGGCACGCTGTCGCTGCTCGAAGCGGCGCGGGAGTACTGGAATGGAGAGTGGGACGGGAAGCTGTTCTACCACATCTCCACCGACGAGGTGTACGGTGCTCTGGAGCTGACACGCCCCGCAGGGGATCCCGCGGGCGGGGAGAGCGGCGGAGGTCCTTTCGGCGAGGAGTTCTTCACCGAAGAGACGAAGTACAATCCGCACAGCCCCTACTCGGCCTCGAAAGCCTCGTCCGACCACTTCGTGCGGGCCTACCACGACACGTATGGCATGCCGACGCTGGTTACCAACTGCTCGAACAACTACGGTCCTTACCAGTTCCCGGAGAAGCTGATCCCGCTTTTCATCAACAACATCCGCCGCGGAAGACCGCTGCCGGTGTACGGCCGCGGGGAGAACGTCCGCGACTGGTTGTACGTCGAGGACCATGCGCGGGCCATCGACGTAATCTTCCACAAGGGCAAGGTCACCGACACGTACAACATCGGAGGCTTCAACGAATGGAAGAACATCGATCTGATACGGGTCATCGTCAGGACGGTGGACCGGCTGCTGGGCAACCCCGAAGGGACATCGGAGAAACTGATTACGTACGTCACCGACCGTGCGGGCCACGACCTGAGATACGCCATCGACTCGCGCAAACTCAAGCGGGAACTGGGCTGGCAGCCCAGCCTGCAGTTCGAGGAAGGAATCGAGAAAACGGTCCGATGGTACCTCCAAAACCAATCGTGGATGGACGACATTACCTCAGGCGAGTATGAAAAATACTATGATGAGATGTATGGAAAAGATAGATAAAATGAACTGTATGCCTGATATAGTAAAAAATAGTAAGGATCGTGCATGACCTTTATAATCTTGATATAGATTTCGAAATACCTATTTGGGGTATAATTTTCTGGGAATAAATGCAAATGCTGGGTATATTGGGCTTTCTTGGTGCAAAGAATATGCGAGATGCCGTTATTCGGAAGAATGTAATATTATCCTTCCTTTTTAAAGGCGTAAGTCTCGCAACATCCATGTTGTTAGTTCCGATGACGATTGGATATTTGGATGCATATGAATATGGAGTTTGGCTAACATTAAGTTCTTTGCTTGCTTGGGTTGCTTTGTGCGATATCGGATTGGGAAACGGTTTACGGAATAATTTAGCCGAGTCTCTGGCTCAAGGGGATATCATAAAGAGTAAATCGTTGATTAGCACAGCTTATTTTCTTATAATACTTATTGTTGTTGCTGTATATCTTATATTTGTTGGTATAAATCACTTTATTGATTGGTATGATGTATTAGGAGTGTCTCCTCTTCAAATTCAGCGGTTAAATTCCATTCTGCTCTTATCTGTAGGCTTGTTTTGTATGACAATGATCTGCAAAATATTAAATTCTGTAGTATTGGCATTGCAGAAAACGGCTTATAATGAGTTGATTACGATGTGTGGGCAATTATTAGCTTGTATTATCATTTACATTTTAACTAAGACAACCGATGGCTCTCTGTATTATGTTGCTTTGGTTTTCATGATCTGCCCTATCATTGTATACCTACCGATAACGGGACTGGTATTTTTAAAGCAGCATCGAAACATCGCTCCAAATATTCGGTCTATTGATATTTCATATGCGTCTAATATTTTAGGCATAGGATTTAACTTCTTTCTTATTCAGATTGCTGGAGTAGTTATTTTTTCAACTTCCAATGTAATAATTTCAAGATTGTTCGGGCCGCAGGAAGTTACTCCCTATAATATAGCATTTAAATACTTCAATCTGTGTTATATTGCCTTTTCTATCATCATTGCTCCTATATGGTCGGCTGTTACAGAGGCTTATACAAAACGAGATTTTTTTTGGATCCGAGAAAATTTGTGCCGATTAAGATGGATATGTGGATGGATGACAGCAGCTGTAATTATAATGATTATAGTTGCAAATCAATTCTATAAAATGTGGATCGGGGATCAGATTGGCGTTCCAAGAACGACATCTATACTTATGGGAGTTTATATCATTTTAATGATGTGGACCATTGGGCATTCCATGTATATCAATGGAATTGGTAAAATAAGACTTCAATTAATAAATGCAATTGTCACGGGAATTTTGTATGTGCCTGTTGCCTTGTTGTTATGTAAATATATAGGTATTAACGGCATCCTTGTCGCGTTATGTCTATCGCAAATTATAAATGTATTCGTTGCCCCGATACAATGTAATAAACTGATATCGGGAACGGCAACAGGCATTTGGAATAAATAATGAAGGTATGGATGTATCTATTATCATAGTGAATTACAATACGGTACACTTGATTCTCGACTGTATTGCGTCTGTTATAGAAAAAACTAAAGATATTGAATACGAAATAATCGTTGTTGACAACAATTCATGCGATGCTGCTGCCAGCAAATTGGCTGAACGGTTTGATGGCTATTTCAAATACGTTCAGCTTCCTGATAACGTTGGCTTTGGTAAAGCGAATATCGAAGGATACAAACATGCATCTGGACGTAATATTTTCTTGCTCAATCCTGATACTCTTTTGCTCAATAATGCGATTTTTGAGTTGTGCAGTTATATCGATAGACATGATCGGGTTGCCATTTGTGGTGGTAATCTATATGATAAAGATCTTCGGCCGAGCCTCTCTCATGTACAGTTTGGAGATATTCTGACAAATATATTGTTTAAAGGACCTTGTCGGAAATTATTTCCGAATTACTTTTTTAATACTTCGGATAAGCCTTTGAAAGTACGAATGATTTCTGGGGCTAATATGATGATTAAACGAACAATCATTGAGGAAATAGGTTTTTTTGACCCGGATTTTTTCATGTATTGTGAAGATAATGAATTTTGTTATCGAGTACGTCAGCATCATTATACTATTGTAAATATTCCTAGATCAAGAATTATGCATTTGGAAGGCCGATCATCTCCATCCGAGAAGGGATTGGCTCTTGGCTATTCGGGGCGAGCTACTTATATTCTTAAAACTCATTCAAAAGGATATTTGTGGGCGGTTTGTGTTGTTGAATATTTGGTTTTATTTATTAATAACTTATTGCTGCATTTTTTTCGAAAAGGAGACATAAAGACAAAACTATGCATGCTGAAGATCCGACGAAAATGTTTATGGCAATCTATGAAAACATTTGGGTTTTCTACACTACAAAAAGGGGGAGCGTCATGAATAGATGTTTAGGTTTTCTATTTGCTGAGAAAGAATATAATATGTAAATGAAAAAGCTTTTCTTAAACATCTATAGTTTTTTCAAGGTAAGTTGGGTGAATACTATTATTGTGAATTTCACAAAATTACCTTTTAAGCAGGCTTTGAAAATCCCTATTTTGTTGTATGGTGCGAAAGTGAATTTTCGTGGGGGGGGGGAGAATCTTGATTGATGCTTCCGATATTTCGTTCGGAATGATAAAGTTGGGAATTAAGCATGAATCAGGAGTTATATCAAAAGGATTTTGTCTTGATAACCGAGGCTTAATAACGTTTAGGGGTGCCGGTGTTATGGGCAATGGGAGTGTTGTCGCAGTAAAGGAGGGAGCACATGTCGTTTTCGGACGTAATTTCGGAATAACCGGGGATTTCGTATTGCATTGCCATAAGTCGATTGTTCTGGGTGATAACTTTTCTTGCAGTTGGAATGTATCCGTGTGCGATACGGATTTCCATCAATATCTGAATGCCAGAACTGGGGAGGTTCTGCCTGTAGCGAAAAAGATAATAATAGGAAATAATGTTTGGCTTTGTCAGCGGGTGTTAGTGCTTAAAGGTACGGTTATTCCGGATTGGTGTGTTGTTGCGGCGATGAGTTTGGCCAATAAGGAATATTGTTGCCCTAATTTTTCGGTAATAGCAGGAAGCCCCGGCCGGGTGTTGGACCGGCAAATTCAAAGATACGATATAGCAGCAATAAATTCATGCAAGAAGTGGATGATAACCAGTGGGCTGCGCCTATTTAACGATTTACCCCGGAATTAGTGTAGAAATAGATTAATGACACAAAATAAGATTTTGCTATATGCGTTATACGGGCTGCGAAAAGCAGGTCGTAAGTTGGGTGTGTTCGCCAGCCCCTCCCCGGATAGTTTTCTGTGCTCCCGATATGTGGAGTTGTTCGACCAAGAGGCGAATGATTTTGTTTATGAGACGCTCCGGGAAGGGAAGCCCTGCATGATCTCGAAGTTCGGAACCGTTGAACTCAATGCCGTAGTAACTTATCAGGTTGCGTCTCAACAATTTTCATGGAAGATACTTGCAGAGTTTTTTCGGGGTAATCTGTCGTTGTCCCGCATGCGTTCTTTGCAGTCATTGCAGTTTTCCGCCGGGTTTTTTTCCGGCTTTGCCGGGTTACGATCGACGATTCTATGAACGGGTTTTGTCCGATATTGCGGAGGTAGATATTCTTGGGTCTTATATCGAAAATGAAAAGTATGTATCGCCGTACATGCATTGCAGGCGAATAAATCTGGATGGATATTACGCTCCGTTTCTTTGGAAGAATCCATGGACGAAATATTTGGAAGGGAAAAAGGTATTGGTTGTTCATCCGTTCGTCGATTCGATCAAATCCCAGTACGAGAACAATCGGGAGCGTCTGTTCGATGATCCGGACGTACTTCCTCGATTCAAGGAGCTGATTCTGGTCAGGGCCGTGCAGTCTATCGTTGGAACACGGACGGATTATGCAGATTGGTTCGAGGCGCTCGAACATATGGAAGATGAGATATCGCAACTTGATTTCGACATTGCGCTGATCGGTTGCGGAGCTTATGGGATGGCGCTTGCCGCCCATGTGAAACGGATGGGTAAACAAGCCGTCCATTTGGCCGGATGGACTCAGATGCTGTTCGGTATTTACGGAAATCGTTGGCTTCGGGACCAACCTGCCTATGCGAAATTCATCAACGGATATTGGATTCGGCCTTCGGAGTCGGAAAAGCCTAAAGGAGCCGAGAAGGTTGAAGGTGGATGTTATTGGTGATTTGCCGGAGAGTTAGCATCGAATTGAGCTGATTCTAAAATGGGAGTAATAGGATGTTTTAAATATCTAGCGTCAAGGACCTAATAAATCTTTTGCATGAATAAAAGTGTCTATTTGCTTGTTGCCGGCATATTGATTGATAATTTTTGCAGCTTGAGATTGTTTGCCTTGCAGCCGGATACGGCTTTGGGCTTATCGTTCGCATGGGCGATATTCGGCCTTTTTTATTATACGCTCAATAAATCTGTCGATTCGCTGTGTATAGATACGTCTTCGAATAGGCGCTATGTATGGCTTATCTTTTTAGGGGTGTTTTTTTCCATGACCTCTGTTTATTTCTACTACGATCAGTCATTCGTTGCAACCTTTATTTCTCAACGGCAATTATATTTGTTTCTTTACTTTTTCGTGTTATTACGGATGGCGCCATCTGTACAAGAAGTCTTCGTCTTTGTCAGATGGTATTCCATATTGAGTTTGGGCGTTTGGATATTGAGTATTATCAATCCCTATTCGTTTAATCGGGAAAGTGAGCAGATTGCCTATTTGTTGTCCGGCGAAAGCGGAGACATCGGTTTTGTAAGCACGACATTAGCTATTGTTGTACTATACTATTATTTTATATTGGGGCAAGCGGTAGCGCACTTCTCGGTCAAAGGGTGGTGTAAAGTCCTATTTTGGCTGGCTTTCTTTATCTTGGTGCAAAATCGCAGCATGTTGTTTATGGCACTTATCCTTACGGTATACAGTATTTTGCGCATACGTTCCCGATACAGATATGCTTTGATTATAGTCAGTGCGATAGCGTGTGTTACCATAATTATTCTGACAAAGGATATTTTGCTCTCTCTTTACGAGGAAACTGTCGAGCAACTCTCAGACTCGGATTACAATCGCTGGAATGCGCTTAAGTTTTTCTTTACGGAGCGAGATAATTATCCTCTCTATTGCATGCTTTTCGGAAACGGAACTCCGACTGCTGATTCTGCTTATTTGCATAGTTTAATACAGGCGACGGAATTTTCTCGTGCTTACATTTCCGATATCGGACTTTTAGGAGATTATTTCTATTACGGCCTTTTGCCTTTGGGGGTTATCTATTTCATCATTTTTAAAATACTTCAAGGAGGATTTGCCCCCTATTTCTTAAAACTCATGGCCGTACATATTTTGTTGGTTCCGACTATTTTTTCAATTTCATTTGGAACAAATACGTTTTTCTTTTGTGTCGTAATGTATTTGTATTGTTATTATAGAACCTTGTCCCGAAAAACGAGTCGTTCCTTTGCAGAATCTCCACGCACTTGCTAAATATGATGGATGTATCTATTATTATTGTCAACTATAATACATTGAAGGTAACGGCACAGTGCCTTGACAGTATCTTCCGCCTTACGTATGGTTTGTCTTTCGAGGTGATTTTGGTGGACAATGCCTCTACGGACGGGAGTAAGGAGATTTTCTCGCAGGACAAACGCATAAAGTATATTTATAGCGACCGGAATCTGGGTTTCGGCAGAGCGAACAATCTTGGGTTCCAAACCGCGGCCGGCGAATATATCTTTCTTCTCAACTCGGATACCATCTTGCTGAACAATGCAGTGTTGCATCTTTATACGGCGATACGGAATCTCCCTCATCATGTAGCTTGTATCGGTGCTCAGCTTTTGTCTGCGGATTTGAAACCCAACCATTCGTTCGGATGCTTTCCGACTTTGCGCAACACTTGTGCGACAATCGGTCGCGTCTATAAAAACATATTGGGATTTAAACCGGTTGACTCTGCAATCGGTCTTTCGCAGAAACCATTTGAAGTTCCTTATATCACGGGGGCGGATCTTTTTATAAAGCGTTCTGTCGTTGATCGACTGGGGCTTTTCGATCCCGATTTTTTTTATGTATTTCGAAGAAACGGAGATGCAATACCGTTATCACCGCGCTGGTTATGCAATGTATATTGTGCCGGAGCCGCAAATCATTCATCTTGAATCGGCTTCTACGAAAAAGGCAAAACGCAGTAACTTCCAGAGTAAATACCTCTTTTTCGGCGGTTTTTTTACGTATTTGAAAAAGCGGTATTCAGGGCCGAAATACTTTGTTTTCAGATTGCTGTTGTTAGCCTATCTGCCATTGTGCTTTAATAAAAATATACACGGAAAGAGTCTTTGCGACTTGCCGCTCAGTTGCTCGGATGTACCAAATAATATGAAAACAAAGAATCGGGCTTATTATATCGACTCATTTTGTGCCGACGGCGAACACGAGGTTTTCAATGCTGCTTCGTTGTGCATGTTCGCACACGTTTTCGATACCGTGAACTACTACGGGGGAAACCATAGTTTGCGCAGTATCGCCCCGATCGTCCGGGATCGCGTGACGAATGTCGAATACCGTACGATACATACTTTGCGGAAGCATTGTAATACGAAATTGCGTTACATCGTTTCGTTTCTGTACAATCTGCGTTTTTTGCTGTTTGCTCCGGCAAACGTAATATTGGTATATAACTATACGAATCCGTTATTTCTTAAAACAGCCGATGTGCTCAATAAACTTTTGCGTCGAAAGATACTTGTTACGTGCCATGGCGAGATGAATTGGCTGCGGGCTAAGAAATGTTACACCTCTCGTGAACGATGGGTTCGGAGTTTTTTTCTCAGCGAGACATTGACCCCCTGCAAAAACATATATTATCTCGTTCTGGGGGATAGTATCCTTCATAATCTTCGTTCTTTGTTGCCTTTTAAATTTCAAAATCAATTTCTGAGTGTCGATCACCCTTATATCGGGTCCGCAGCTGCCGATTGCAAGCGAACCGACAGGAAAAAAATCCGTATCGGCACGATCGGTATTCCCGCCGGTAACAAGGGGATCGAGGCCGTGATCCGTCTGGCTGCAGCCGACCGGCAGAAAAAAGTTTATGAGTTTTCGATCAACGGATACCTCGGTCACATCGGCGATAAGTTGACGGAGATTCGAGCGGCAGGGATCGATGTTCCGGAGACGCAAGAATTCCTTTCGCGCGAAGAACTCTCTTCCCGTATCGGGAAACTGGATTATGCGTTGTTTGTTTATCCTCCCGAAGAATATATGCTGACGGCGAGCGGCAGTATTCTGGATGCTATCAATTACGAAAAGCCGGTGCTGTCTCTCAGGAACGATTACTTTTGCTACCTATTCGAGAAGTTCGGTGCTTTCGGCGTCTTGTTCGACTCGGTCGATGAGATGATCGAAGCGCTTTATGGGGAAGATTTCATTCTGCCGTCTCCCGACCGGTTCGATTTCAAGACGCTCAAACGGCGGTTGTCTCCTGAGAGTATCGCTGTCGAGTTGCAAAATACCCTTCGATTGCATAATATCGTTTGACGATGAAAGATATTTTGGTTTTGGCTTATGCCGTCTCGCCCAGTAAAGGTTCGGAATATGCTGTGGCATGGAATTATGTGACGGCTATGAGCTGTTATCATAGGCTCACGGTTTTATACGGCACATCGGGGGAACACATGGGCGACACGGTCGAGATGGAGCGTTATCTTCGGGAGCATCCTGTGCCTAATGTTACTTTCGTGGCGGTTGCTCCGAGTCGGACTGCCGAACGGCTCAATGCGCTCAACAAGCGAGGGATTTTCGTCTATTCGTTTTATCTCGCTTATAGGTTGTGGCATAAATCGGTTTATCGCGCAGCAAAGGAATTGGTTCGAAAAAAACATTTCGATCTGATTCATTATGTGGGGCCTATCGGATATCGGGAGCCGGGGTATCTGTGGAAACTGGACTTGCCTTATGTTTGGGGACCGATCGGAGGTACTCGTAATCCTTCGTTTCGGCTGTTAGGGGCTGTCTCGACGTTTCCGGGTCTTTGTAAATTATTATTTCGCATTGTCGCCAACGTGTTGCAGTTGCACTTTGGACATCGGATACGTCTCGCTGTGCGGCGTACGGATGTATTGCTGACCGCTACTACCGAAAATCGCGACAATATCCGGCGTGTTCATCATATAGACAGTATTTGGCTGCCTGAGAACGGCGTCGTGGGCACTGTTATACCGCCCGTTGCCAATAAATTTGCGACAGATACATTGCATTTTATTTGGATCGGAAGTATTGATACTCGGAAGGCTCTCATCGTTTTGCTCAAAGCCTTGCAGCTTGTCGATACCGAAAGTCCCGTTGTCGTTCATGTCGTCGGAGACGGCCCTCTAAAACCTCGCATGGAGCGATATGCCGAGCGTCACGGTGTCGGCCATTTGATTCGCTGGCATGGCAAAGTACCCCGTACGGAGGTATTCGACCTGCTGCGCAGGTCTCATTTGCACATCATCAGCAGTTTGAGTGAAGCCAATACGACGGTGCTTTTCGAAGCTATGTCTTGTGGCGTACCTACGATGTCGTTGGATCATTGCGGGATGCATGATGTGATCTGTGATCGTTGCGGAATAAAAATCCCCATACGTTCGTATGCTCAGGTAGTACGTGATATGGGAGCGCAAATGCAACGGCTGATTCGGAATCCGCATCTTCTCAAGACATTGTCCGAAGGTGTGTTGGAGTGCGTTTCTAAATTTAAATGGGAGAATCGGATCGAATTGCTCAATGAGTTGTATGATAATGCGGTAGAAAATTATGGGAGGAGTCGTAAATAAAATTATTGAATATCGGAGTGACGAAGTTGGTTTTCATACACTCGCTGAATAATTATTCGGGTAGTCCCAAGGTACTGTCGGTCCTTGTTCGGCAATTCGTGGTGCGGGGATATTCCGTCGAATTGATTACCAGCGGCGGGGCTGGATTCCTTTCTGGTATCCGAGGTGTGAAATATACCGATAACTGGTATCGTTGGCAAGGCTGCAAGCTTCTTACCGTGCTGTTTCTGGTGATCTCCCAACTAAGGGTTTTCTGTCTCGTGCTGTTTCGACCGCGCCGCAATACGATTTACTATCTGAATACGGTGACCACTTTCGGAGCGGCGCTTGCATGTCGGATGTCCGGAAAGCGGTTCGTTTACCACATTCATGAGAACATGTGCCAGCGCAAACCCCTGTACGCGTTGTATCGCACCGTTTATCGTCTCTGTAACCGTAAAAGCATTTTTGTTTCCCGTTATTTGCAATCCCTATCCGTCGGGACTCGAAACGGTAAGGTTGTCCATAACGGACTGGATAACGAATTTTGTGCCTCGGCTCATACTTATCTCATGACGGAGCATGCTCCGGGAACCGATATTTTGATGGTAGCTTCGCTTCGGCGGTTCAAGGGTGTATATGAATTTGCCGCATTGGCCGAACGATTGCCCCAATATCGGTTTGTATTGGTTGTCAGTGCTTCCGAACGACAGGTCGAGCGGTTTATTCACGAGATCGGTGCTCTGCCTAATTTGTGCGTTTATTCGCAGCAGACCGATTTGCATCCGTTTTACCGACAGGCCAAATTGTTGTTGCAGCTTTCCCATCCGGCCGAGTGTATCGAAACCTTTGGACTGACGATTCTCGAAGCGATGACTTATGGCGTTCCCGTAATCGGACCCAATGCCGGCGGGCCTTTGGAGTTGATCGATGAGGGTGTGAACGGCTATGCTGTTGATCCGTTGAATTTGGAGGATGTGGCTTATAAAATAGAATCGTTGATGACAGACGATAAACGTTATGAACACTTTTCTCAAATGGCTTTAAATAAAGCGGCGTTGTTCAGTGAGACGGATATGGTAAATGAAATTACCGACTATATTCTGGAGTAAAATATGAAAAAGGTCGCAGTTGTCGGAACCGTCGGTGTCCCGGCGAAATACGGAGGTTTTGAGACCCTTGTGGAAAACCTGATCGGAGAGTGTTGTTCCGAAGATGTGGATTACACTGTTTTTTGCAGCGGTAAGGCTTATCCGACCAGATTGAAAACATATAAAAACGCCCGGCTCGAATACGTGCCGTTGCATGCAAACGGTATGCAGAGTATCCCATATGATATCTGGTCATTGGTGCGTACCATTGGCCGTGGGTACGACGTCGTGCTCATTCTGGGTGTTTCTGGATGTCTGTTCTTGCCGCTGTATCGGTTGTTGTTCCGCAAAAAGATCGTCGTCAATATCGACGGCTTGGAGCATAAGCGCGACAAGTGGGGCAAATGGGCCCGCAAGTTTCTCCGTTTGTCGGAACGGATTGCCGTCAAGTATGCCGATGTCGTAATTGCGGACAATAAAGTTATTCAGGATTATGTTTCGGAGACTTACCGTAAGCCGTCGGTTCTGATCGCCTATGGCGGGGATCATGCCGTCGTGAACGTCGGCTCCTCCCGGCAACACGAAATTCTCGGCCGGTTTGGGGTCGAGGCGAAAGCATATGCCTGCACGATTTGCCGGATCGAGCCGGAAAATAATTGCCACCTGATCCTTGAGGCATTTTCAAAGACCGATATTCCGCTCGTATTTATCGGTAATTGGAATACGAGTGCCTATGGACGCGAAATGAAGGCCAAATATGGAAATTGCAGTAATATTCGGATTGTCGATCCGGTCTACGACAGGGAACAACTCTTCGTGCTGCGGAAACAATGCTTGTTTTATATTCACGGACATAGCGCCGGCGGAACCAATCCGTCGCTTGTGGAGGCTATGTCCTGCGGCGCTCCGATTCTGGCGTTCGATGTGGGTTATAATCGGGAGACGACCGGTCATAAAGCTTGTTATTGGAGCACTCCGGAGGAACTGGCCGCTCTTGCTGACGAAAGCCGGGAGGATACTTCCGACAGTATGGAACGATTGGCTAATGAATGTTACACGTGGCGCAAAGTTGTCAGTCAGTATGAGGCGATTTACTGAATTCCCGTTGCCGGGAAGAATCCATGATTTCCTATGACGATGAAGCCGACCGACCACGTGTTGTTGCAACTGCTTTCTGCCGCGATAAATACACAGGATCCGGCTTTCGATCGGGCGTTGTCCGATTCAGAGTGGAGCTTGGTATATGAGCAGGCGGCGAAGCAGGGTGTGCTGGCTGTGGCATGGGAGAGCGTTCGGCGGTTGCCTGCGGATTTGCAGCCGGCCCGAGGATTGAAGTTGCAGTGGGCGTATGGAGCGGAGCAGATCGTTTCCCGGTCGAAAAAGCAAATGCAGGAAGCAACCCGTTTCGCGGCTTTTTGTGCGGAAGCCGGTTGCCGGTTGATTCTGCTTAAAGGGATCGGGTTGTCCCGCTATTACCCATTCCCTTTGCTGCGCGAATGCGGGGATATCGACATCCTTCTGCCCGAAGGGTTCGAGAAGGGGAACGAGATCGCCCGATCCCGGGGAATGAGGGTTTCCGGGTTGGATTATAAGCACAACCATATCTGCTCGAACGGCGTCATGTTCGAAAACCATCGCTATCTGACCTCTTTCAAAGGGAAGAGCGATATCAGACAGCTGGAGCGAATTTTTCAGGATGCCGTAAAAGGCGGAGATTTCGTACCGTTCGGGAATGCCGGATTTCATACGTTGTCTCCGACGGTCAACGCACTGTATGTTACCTACCATAGCTTTTTTCACTTCCTGATCGAGGGGATTACCCTGCGGCATCTGCTCGACTGGGCTTTGTTCGCAGGGACGGAGCAAAACGCAATAGACTGGAATTATTTTTACGGGGTTTGCGGCGGTCTGGGGTTTTCCCGGTTTGCGGATACCATGAATGCCATAGCCGTGGATGTGTGGGGCATTCCTCTGACGAATCAGGATATGTCATTTGACCGCCGCTGCATGGATAGAGTACTGACCGATGTACTGGCGGATAAGCAGCATGTCAGCGGATTGCCTCTCTATAAGAGACGGCCGAAGTTGGTTTACAACATGCTGTCGTCACGTTGGAAATACAGACAGCTTTACGGACGCAGTTTTCTCAGAGAGATGGCGAGATCGGTGTTCGGTCTTTTGTTCGATGCTTCGCCGGAATTGAAATGAGCTGCTGTTTATCCGGATTGTTCTGAAAATAGTAAGATATGATATATGTAGTTATCTGGTCGGTCTTCCTCGTCCTGTTTTATCTGTTCCTTTGGCGGATGATCCGCCGGACTCCGGTAACCGGAGACGATGAGAACGAGATGAGACGCATCTCCCGTCTGCTGAAACGACTCGGCGAGAAGTGGAACGCAAAATAACACGAAATAGCATGAAAAAAGCCGGAGAATCGCTCCGGCTTTTTCGTTGCTGAGACCTGCAGAAAATCCGCATGAAGTAGGCTTGACCTGCGCTGGAGATCCGGCTGCGATCCGAGGGCTGCGCAGTATTTATCTTTTGCGCTTTGTTGCCGGTGTTGCCCGGGAATTTTTTCCTTTTCGCGGCCGGGGGGCCGACGTCCGATCTCCGTTCGTTCGATTATTTTTCGGTCCGTGTTCTTGTCCGGCGGTTGTGCGCCGGCCGGATGCCGTCGGTTTTCCGACAGGTTTTTCGTCGAAGAAATAGGATTTCTGCCGCCGTTTCTCTTCCTGCGAGCGGGCGACATAGACTTTTTCGTGCGTATAGGGATTCTCTCCGGTGTAGAACATCACCGACGAGAGGGTCATCGGGGTCGGGGTGAGGTCCTGCACCTGTTCGAGGTTGAAATGGAGCTTGCCGAGGACCTTCTCCGACAGCGAACGCATGTCGCGTTCGGTGCAGCCGGGGTGCGACGAGATGAAGTAGGGAATCAGCTGGTAGGGCAGCCCTTCGCGGCGGCAGATGCGCTGGAAATCGGCGTTCAGCTGTTCGAAAAGCGCGAACGGCGGTTTTCGCATCAGTTTCAGCACGGCATCCTCGGTATGCTCGGGCGCGACTTTCAGGCGTCCCGAGGTGTGGTATTTCACGACCGTATCGAGATAGGGACTCTCGTCGAACAGGTCGTAGCGGATGCCGCTGCCGACAAAAGCCTTTTTGACGCCTTTCACCGCGCGGATCTTTTCGTAAAGCGCCAGCAGCGGCCGGTGGTCGTTGTCCAGATTGGGGCACATCTTCGGATGCAGGCACGACGGGCGGCGGCATTTGCGGCACAACTCCCGGTCGCGTCCGCCCATGCGGTACATGTTGGCCGAAGGGGCGCCCACGTCCGACAGATAGCCTTTGAAGTCCGGCATCCGGGTCACGCGCTCGACCTCTGCGAGGATGGAGTGCTCGCTGCGCGAGTTGATGAACTTGCCCTGATGGGCCGATATGGTACAGAACGAGCAGCCGCCGAAGCACCCCCGGTGGATATTGACCGAGTGTTTGATCATCTCCCACGCCGGAATATCCCCTTTGCCGTTGTAGCGGGGATGCGGAGCGCGCTGGTAGGGAAGGTCGAACGAGTGGTCCAGCTCGTCGGTCGAGAGCGTCGTGTTGGGCGGTGTGACGACGACGTAACCATCGCCCACGGCTTCGATGAGCGTCGCCGTCGGCTCCATCAGGTTGCTCTGGGTCTCGATGATGGTGAAATTCTCGCCGAAGGCCCGTTTGTCCCGCACACACTCCTCGTAGGAATGCAGCCGGATCGTCTCCGCCGGATCGAGCCGCTCCACGTAGCCGTCGTCGGCCATGAAGGCCACCTGCCGCAGTTTGCGCAGCAGTTTGGCGTTGTAGCCGTTCCGCATGGCTTTGGCGACCTGCTGCACGACCCGTTCGCCCATGCCGTAGATCAGCAGGTCGGCGCCGCTTTCGGCCAGCACCGAGGGTTTGAGCGTATCGTTCCAGTAGTCGTAATGGGTCAGCCGCCGCAGGGAGGCTTCGATGCCTCCGACGACGACCGGAACGTGCGGAAACAGCCGTTTGAGAATCTGCGTGTAGGTCGTAACGGCGTAATCGGGGCGGAATCCGGCCTTGCCGCCGGGCGTGTAGGCGTCGTTGCTCCGAAGACGCAGGTTGGCCGTGTAGTGGTTGACCATCGAATCCATCGACCCGGCCGAGACGCCGAAGAAGAGCCGCGGCGCGCCGAGTTTGGTGAAGTCGCGCAGGTCGTCCCGCCAGTTGGGCTGCGGCACGATCGCCACGCGGTAGCCTTCGGCTTCGAGCAGACGGCCGATCACCGCCGCGCCGAATGCCGGATGGTCGATGTAGGCGTCACCCGAAAAAAAGATGACGTCCAACTGCTCCCATCCGCGTGCGCGGACCTCTTTCAGCGTGGTCGGTAGAAACAAAGCGTGGTTTATTTTCGTAATTGTCTATTCTGTATGGTTTTCCGGCCGCCGCAGGCGGCATTTGCAAATCCGTCCCTATTCCAAACCCGTCCCTCTGGAACGGGCTTTTTGCCGCCCTGCGGCAGCAGGTGAAAGTATGCCGGCTGTACTTCCCGGTGCGGCGGGTGCCTTCGGGCCGTCTCCGTATGCGATGTCCGCGCGTATGCGGTTAGCGTGTTTTCGGGAACCGGATCGCGGGTTTGTGCCGAAAGACCGCCGCCGGGCCGCTTATCCGTTATCGGTCTCCCTCGACGCTGCGGCGTAGGTGTCCCATTTTTTGAGCAGCGCGCGGAAATCGTCGGGCAGTTCGCTCTCGAAGTAGACATCCTCGTGCGTCGTGGGGTGTACGAAGCCCAGTGACTGCGCGTGCAGCGCGTGGCGGGGCATCACGGCGAAGCAGTTCTCGATGAACTGCTTGTATTTCGAGAAGGTCGTGCCCTTGAGGATGCGGTCGCCGCCGTAGCGTTCGTCGTTGAAGAGCGGATGCCCCTGCCACGACATATGGACGCGGATCTGGTGCGTGCGTCCTGTTTCGAGCCGGCATTCGATCAGCGTCACATAGCCGTAACGCTTCAGCACCCGCCAGTGGGTCACGGCGTGTTTGCCGTCCGAACCGTCCTCGAAGACGAACATCTTCTGCCGGTCGCGGGGACTGCGGCCGATGTTGCCCGTGATGGTCCCTTCGTCCTCGTCGAAATTGCCCCATACCAGCGCCACGTAGCGCCGCCCGATGGTGTGGTCGAAGAACTGTTTGGCAAGCCGTGCGTGCGATTGTTCGTTTTTGGCCACCACGAGCAGTCCCGACGTATTCTTGTCGATGCGGTGGACCAGTCCCGCGCGCATGTCGCCCTCCTGAAACAGGGGCAGGCTGCGCAGGTGGTAGGTCAGTGCGTTGACGAGCGTACCGCTGTAGTTGCCGTGGCCGGGATGCACGACCAGCCCCGCCGGTTTGTTGACGATCAGCAGGTCGTCGTCCTCGTAGGGTATTTCGAGCGGAATATCTTCCGGGATGATCTCCACCTCGCGCCGCGGGTAGGGCATCACGATCTGGATGCGGTCGAGCGGCTTGACCTTGTAGCTCGATTTGGCGGCCTTGCCGTTTACGAGAATATTGCCGCTGTCGGCCGCCGCCTGAATGCGGTTGCGCGAGCACTTCTCCATGCGTACGGTCAGGAACTTGTCCAGCCGCAGCGGAGCCTGTCCCTTGTCGGCCACCACGGCGAAATGCTCGTAAAGTCCGGCGCCCTCGCCGTCCTCGTCCGCCGTCTGCCCGTCGTCGAGTTCGGGGTCCTCGGTTATGTAGCGTTCGTCGGCCATCAGTCGAAAAATCCGTCGTTGTCGGTTGCGGGCAGGGTTTCGGGCTGCGGCTCTTCGCCGGCTCCCGCCGCCTGTTCGAATTCGGCCTGCGCCAGCGAGTCGGCGCGTTCGCGTTCGAGCCGCAGACGCTCTTCGGCGGCTTCGCGGGCCTGCTTCTCGGCGATAGCACGGTGCTGGGCGAGTTTTTTCTCGTCGAGCGTCAGTTTGAGATCGACGCGCGAACCCAGCGCGGCGCTCCGCTCGGCCGTCGGAACCTGCACGTAGACGCGGGCGTCTTTCTGGTTCAGCAGGTTGATGCCTTCGTCGAAGTCGATCTTGCCGACATTGAGTCCCAGCTCCCACAGACGGCCCTTGGCCTCCTTGAGCGGGAATCCCACCAGCCGCGGCACGACGGTCGAGCCGAAGCCGTCTTCGACACCCACGTAGAGCGTTACGCCCGATCCCATTTCGGCCTGAATCCGGCTGTCCTGAGTGACGGGACGCCCTTCGCAGTACTCTTCCAGCACATAGTTGGTCGCCATGTCGGCGCGGTAGATCAGTTCGCCGATTTCGAGTCCTGCGATCTCCAGCATATTCTTGGCCTGCCGCAGCGAACGGCCCGCCACATAGGGTACGGGAACCATCTTCTGCCGGAACGAGTTGATCGTGATGTAGACCGTACGTCCGGGCTTGACCTCCACGCCGCCTTCGGGCAGCTGGTCGAGGACGATGCCGCCTTCGTAGGCCGGCACGAACAGCGAGTCGTTGATGTGCAGCGTCAGATCGTATTTGTGCGCTATGCGCCGGGCCTCGTCGAGCTTCACGCCCGAGAAGTCGGGCACGATGCGGCGTGCGCCGTGGCGCGTGCCGATCTGCATGACGAAATGCGCCGTGACGGCCATCGCCAGAATGATTGCCGCTATCAGTACGAGGTTGTACGCCAGCTTGTTCTGCCGCAGTTTTTTCCAGTAATATGTCAGTTTCTCCATTTTCGCGGGAGTTGTGTTTTGTGTCCGTCTGTTTTCTCCGGGCGGGGCGGACTGCTCTTACCGGCCCGGAAGTTCGTTGTAAAACGTGTCGCGTTCCACGGCACGGTATCCTGCCGCCCGTACGATGCGGTGTATCTCCTCGACGCTCATCGAGGGGCGCCGGTCGTCGGCCCCGGCCATCGAGTAGATTTTTGTCGTGTCGTCGATCGTGCCGTCTATGTCGTCTGCGCCGAAGGCCAGCGCCAGTTCGGTCGTCGCCTTGCCGTACATCACCCAATAAGCCTTGATATGGGGCACGTTGTCCAGATAGATGCGGCTCATGGCCAGCATCCGCAGGTCTTCGACCACCGAAACCTCGCCGATCTCCGACATCGGATTGCCGAAGTTGCGGTATTTGAGCGGGATGAAGGCGTTGAAGCCGCCCGTGCGGTCCTGCAGTTCCCGCAGCCTGCGCAGGTGGTCGAGGCGGTGTTCCAGCCCCTCGACATGACCGTAGAGGATCGTCGCATTGGTCGGGATGCCGAGCCTGTGGGCCGTTTCGTGCACTTCGAGCCATTCGTCCGTCGATCCCTTGTCGGGGCAGATGCGGCTGCGGATTTCTCGGTCGAAAATCTCCGCGCCGCCGCCCGGAATGGCGTCCATGCCGGCCTCTTTGAGCCGCCGCAGGCCCTCCTCGACCGTAAGCCCCGCCTTGCGGATCATGTACGACAGTTCGATCGCCGTGAAAGCCTTGACCGCCGCTTCGGGCAGTATCGCCTTGACGCGGCGGATCATGTCTATATAATATTCCAGTCCGTGCTCGGGGTGTACTCCGCCCACGATATGGACCTCGGTGATGCCTTTGCCCTGCCGGCCGCGGGCGATTTGTTCGACCTGCTCCATCGTGTAGTCCCACGCTTCGGGGCTTCCTGCCGGGCGGCGGTAGGAGCAGAAGCGGCAGTTGAAGACGCAGCGGTTCGTCGGCTCGATGTGGAAATTGCGGTTGAAGTAGACCTTGTCGCCGCTTACGCGCCGTTTGCGGTCCGTAGCCAGCTCGCCCAGCAGCCACAGCGGGGCTTCGCGCCAGAGCCGTGCGGCTTCGGCGTCGCCGATACGCGCTCCGCGGCGTACTTCGGCGGCTATGTCGTCGATCTGCTGCATCTTATTTCGGGGCTTTCCGGTAGAGGTAAATAGCTATGAACAGGTAGATTATGTTCGGCAGCCAGACGGCCAGTCCGGGCGGCAGGGTGCCGCTCTTGGCGAACTCTTCGAAGAAACGGTTGAACAGGATGTACGAGAAGCAGAGGCCGGTGCCGATGCCGATGTGGAGTCCCGTTCCGCCGCGCACCTTGCGCGACGAGAGCGACACGCCGATCAGCGTCAGGATGAAGGTCGAGAGCGGATAGGCGAAGCGGGCGTGTTTTTCGACCTCGATGATGTTGATGGCGTCGGAGCCTTTGGCCCGCTGCTGGTCGAGAAATTCGTTCAGTTCCGAGATGTTCATCGTCTGTATCAGGTCGTTTATCTCGCCCAGTTCGGTCACTTCGAGGTTGATGAGCGTGTCGAGGTTGCGGAACTGCTCGAATTTTTCGACGCCCAGCGAGTCGAATTCGCGCCGGGTGTAGCGGGGCGCGGTCCAGCGTTTGGTCTCGGGATTGAACTTCACGTCGGACGCTTCGAGCGAGCGGGTCATCGTGCCGCTGTAGTAGTGTTCCAGCGCGAGGAACGACGCCTGCTGCGATCCGTCGCTGTAGCCGCGGATGTAGGCGAACGTGCCCGGTTCGATCTGCCGGTAGATATGGCGGTTGAACTTGCTGTTCTGCTTGCGTTTGATGTACTGCGATTCGAAATTGACGATATGGCGCTGCGAAATGGGGATCAGCCAGAGGTTGAGCGTCAGCGAAAGGCTGCCGATGATCAGCGCGCCGAGGAAGTAGGGCCACATCAGGCGGCGGAACGACATGCCGCCCGAGAGCATCGCCACGATCTCGGTCTGGTAGGCCATCTTCGAGGTGAAGAAGATGCAGGCGATGAAGGTGAACAGACCGCTGAACTGGTTGATGAAGAAGGGAATGAAGTTCAGGTAATAGTCGAAGATGACGTCCCTGAGCGGGGCGTGCAGCTCCGTGAAGTCGTCGATCTTCTCTACATAGTCGAACAGCACCACGACGATGATGATCATCGCGATGGCGAAGAAGTAGGTCGCAAGGAACTTGCCGAGTATGTAGCGGTCTAAGATCTTAAACCCCGGAAATCGCAGTTTCATACGCTTTTATAGTCTTCGTGTCAGTTTTGCGACCATCGCATCCTTCCACGGCTTGAAATCCCCGGCGGCGATATGTTCGCGCGCCATCCCCACCAGCCGCAGGTAAAAGGCGATGTTGTGCAGCGAGGCGATCTGCGCCGCCAGCATTTCGCCGCACGTCACCAAATGGTGCAGGTAGGCCTTCGTGTAGAGCGTATCGACGAACGCCGTGCCTTCGGGGTCGATCGGCGAAAAGTCGTCCTCCCACTTCTTGTTGCGGATGTTGATGACCCCTTCGGCCGTGAAGAGCTGTCCGTTGCGCCCGTTGCGCGTGGGCATCACGCAGTCGAACATGTCCACGCCGCGTTCGATCGCTTCGAGGATATTGACCGGCGTGCCGACGCCCATCAGATAACGCGGCCGGTCCTCCGGCAGTATGGCGTTCACCGTTTCGATCATTTCGTACATCACGTCGGTCGGTTCTCCGACCGCAAGGCCGCCGATGGCGTAGCCGTCGGCGTCGTACTGCTTGACGTTCTCGGCCGCATGCGCCCTCAGGTCGGGGTAGGTACACCCCTGCACGATCGGAAACAACGCCTGATAATGCCCGTATTTGGGTTCGGTCTGATGGTAACGGTTGAAGCAGCGTTCCAGCCACCGCTCGGTGAGCGCCAGCGACTTGGCGGCGTATTCGCGCGGCGCGTCGCCCGGAGGGCACTCGTCGAAGGCCATCATGATATCGGCGCCGATCGTGCGCTCGGTATCCATCACGCTTTCGGGGGTGAAGAGGTGTTTCGAGCCGTCGATATGCGAACGGAAATGGCACCCCTCCTCCTTGAGTTTGCGGCATGCCGCGAGCGAGAAGACCTGAAATCCGCCGCTGTCGGTCAGCATCGGGCCTTCCCACGTCGAGAAACGGTGCACGCCGCCGGCCTTTTCGATGATCTCCATGCCGGGCCGCATGTAGAGGTGGTAGGTGTTGGCCAGAATGATCTGCGCCCGGGCTTCGTCGCGCACGTCGCGGTGGAAAATGCCCTTGACCGTCGCCGCCGTGCCTACGGGCATGAAAATCGGGGTGCGTATGACGCCGTGGTCGGTCGTCAGTTCGCCTGCGCGGGCTTTGGTCGCCGGATCCTTATGCTGTAATGTAAACTTCATGCTCATATATTCGGCAAAAATACATAAAATAATCTGATTTGGGAATTCTGAATTCTGAATTGTTTTGTACCTTTGCACATATTTCGCCTGTATGCAATTTTTCGATACGCTTCTGACATGTTACGGCTGGGAAGGCATCGCCCTCGCGGGGGCCGTGCTGGCCATGTTCGGCGTGCAGCTGTACTACTATATTTTCGTTTACGGCCGGATTCCCGGCTACAAGAACAACCGCCGCAGCGCGGTGCTCGACGCCGAACCTCCGGTGTCGGTGGTCGTGCCGCTCTTCTCGGAGGATTATTCGTTCGTCGAGGAGCGCCTGCCGCTGATGCTGGCCCAGAACTACCCCGACTTCGAGGTGGTGATCGTCTATGTGGGCCACGACTCCGATTTCTACGAGGACCTCGTGCGGCTCAAGCAGTCGTTTCCGCAGATCGTGACGACCAAGATCCACCTCGATCCGCGCTTCCCGATTTCGCGCAAGATGGCGCTCAACGTCGGCATCAAGTCGGCGCACCACGAGCACATGGTCTTCACTTCGACCGACGCCTGCCCGCAGACCGACCGCTGGCTGTCGCTCATGGCCAAGGGCTTTACGCGGGGTGAGATCGTCGTGGGCTACTGCGGCGTGGAGCGCAAAAAAGGCTTTGCGAACTACATGATGCGCGCTTGGCGCATGATGCACTCGGCCGACTGGCTCGCCCGTGCCGTGCGGCGCCGCGCCTACCGGGGCACGCTCCACAACTTCGGGTTCACCAAGCGCATCTACTTCGGCGCCAACGGCTTCAGCCATCTCAATATGAACATCGGCGAGGACGACCTCTTCATGCAGAAGGTCATGACGCGCGACAACGTGAGCGTCATCCTCTCGCCCCGGGCTTCGCTGCGCGAAAAGACGTGGGGCGGCATGGGCTGGTGGATGAGCCAGCTGCGCTATTACGGCTCGGCGTTCCGCTTCTATCCGCAGGCGGTCAAGAACTACATCCAGTGGGAGCTGGGGTCGCGCTCGCTGTTCTTTCTGACGGTCGTCTGCGCGGCGGCGGTGATGCCGTTCGAATTCAAGATCGCGGCATTGGCCCTGCTGGTGATCCGTTTCCTGATCGTGGCGATCGAGGTGCGGCGCATCGCGCGCCGTCTGGGCGAATCGGGCATGATGGGCCGCTACTTCGTCTACGACCTGCTGAGTCCGCTCTGGGCCTTGGCGCTGAGCGTGATGCTGATGCGCAAAGACGACCGCGTATGGAGATAGCCGACTATATCGTCGCCGACGACCGGCGGCTGGTGGAGCTGGTGCTCGAAGGCGACGATACGGCCTTCGAATACCTCTTCAACCGCTACCGCGACGCCATCCACCGGCTGTTCGTGCAGCGGCTGGGGGGCCTGAGCGACGCCGACGACCTGCTGCAGGAGACCTTCATCAAGGTCTACATCAACCTGCACCGCTACAGCACCGACTATACCTTCGGACAGTGGGTCTACACCATCGCCCGCAATACGTTCATCGACTTCGTGCGCCGCCGTCAGGACGACCTGTCGATCGACGAGCGTTTCTCGTCGCCTCCTTCGACGGCCCCGACTCCCGAGGAGAGCGTCATCAGCCTCCAGCAGCGGACCCAGATCGAGCATTACCTCGAACGGCTGACGCCGCGTTACCGGACGCTGATCGTCATGCGCTTCTTCGACGAATACTCCTACGAGGAGATCGCCGCCAAGCTCACCCTGCCGCTGGGCACCGTCAAGACGCAGATACACCGCGCCCGCGAGCAGATGTGCAAACTGATCGCGCAGGGCGACGAACGATGAAAGAATAAGGATAAAAAGTCAGGATTTGGAACTGATTCTCAAATATTTCCCCGAACTCACCGACTGCCAGCGGCAGCGGTTTGCGGCGCTGTACGACCTTTACGCCGACTGGAACGCGAAGATCAACGTCGTCTCGCGCAAGGATTTCGACCAGCTGTACCTGCGTCACGTGCTCCACTCGCTGGCTATCGCCAAGGTCTGCGCGTTCGACGCCGGGGCGCGCATTCTCGACGTCGGTTGCGGCGGCGGCTTTCCGTCGGTTCCGCTGGCGATCCTCTTCCCCGAAGCGCGTTTCACGGCCGTCGATTCCATCCGCAAGAAGATCGCCGTCGTCGAGGGCGTGACCGCGGGACTGGGTCTGCGGAATCTGGAACCCCGCTGCGCGCGTGCCGAAACGCTTCCGGAACGCTACGATTACGTCGTGTCGCGCGCCGTTACGGCCATGTCCGAATTCGTGAACTGGGTCTGGAACCGCCTCGAACGCGGACAGCACGGCACCCTGCCCAACGGCATTCTCTACCTCAAGGGCGGCGATCTGGCCGAAGAACTGGCGCTGACCGGCAAACGGTGGGATGTCTACGACATTGCGCGCTTCTTCGAAGAGGAGTTCTTCGAGACCAAGAAAGTGGTCTACACGCCCAAGAAATAGCGCTTCCGGCAACTCGCGGCCGCCGCTATTCCTGCGGCTCCTCCGGATAGGTTATCCCCGCGAAAAATTTCTCGAGCGAGATATTGTAAAATTTGCAGAATTTGGCGATAGACTCCAAAGAGGGGAATTTTAGCTCGTTTTCGTAATGCGAAATACTCAAGTGAGTATTGTGCATTACATACTCTTTCGTATGATTGTGCTGTTCCCGGATTTCCGTTAATCGCCGGGCAATCAAGCCTACCAATATGGGATTTGTGAATTTCAAATTATCTAATTTTCACAAAAAAATGAGTCTTCTGAAATTTTTAGCGTGTCTCTTTGGACATGGTGTTGTTTTTTTACTTATATTTGTTGTGTGAAACAATAAAAACTAATTACAGAAATTATGCTAACTTTGCCGTACTATTACGGTAAAGTGACATAATACAGAGGTTAAGACGAACCTTTACGCATGCTGGTAAACTTGCAAACTGCTATATTCCAAACGGATATGGCAGGTTTATGGAGTTGTGTAAATGTTGTCTGAAACCCAATGTCATGCCTGCGGCTTCGGCCGTGGGCGGCTTGGGCGTAAGGGCAATTTTACTCCACGGCATTGCAAGGCCATCCAGTAGAAATTGTACCTGCGCCCTTGCTTTTTTTCGGCGGGGCCGGGTCGGAAGGAATATAAACTGATTTCAACCCCGGCGCAATGTCACGAACAATCTATTTTGAGGCGAATATATTATCCGGCGGCCGGCGGTCGCCGGGCGTTGCCGTGCCGTTTGCCGGGGTTGATTTCATAAGGACGGGCGGCGCGGCCCTGCGATCTGGTGAGCGGCACGATGAAATCCCGCATCGCTTCGTCCTTTTTTGTTATTGCCGGGACGGGGAGCCGAAATGAATTCTTCATATATCTGATGAGTTGCGTCACAGAGTTGTTTCGGTCCGTCCCGGTTTCTTATGCGGCAAGATGCCCGTTGTTCGGAATATTGTCTGTCTTCGCAACAGGATCAAGACCCTCCGTAAATCGGATTCGGTGTTGTAAACGATTCGTACCCGCCGTACGGATCGTCCTTTCGTTCGCTCCCGGACTCTCTACGGGAGTAATTTTCATGTAATCGGTTCGGTTGTTAATCCGCGTACGGCGATAAGGGCCTTGCCATGCCTTTGCGTGTACGTCGAGTCCCTGTTCAATGCGTTCACCCCTGCCGCAAGACTGCGGCAGGGGTGATTTTTGTTTTTCGGAAGTTGCGGGACGGCCCGCGTTTTCGGCGTCCCGCTCCGGTGGCGGTTACCTGCGCTTCGAGCCGTCGATAATCTTCTGGACGCTCTCCATGAACTCCTTCGGGGCCGATGCGCCCTGTATGCGTCCCAGCAGCTCGCCCTGCGTGTCGAAGATCAGATAGAGCGGAATGGCTCCGCTGCCGTAACGCTTCATCAGCTCCTTGCCCGTGGGTTTGTCGGTGTCGTATTTGGCCGCGACGAAACGCTGCTGCATGAAGTCGCCGACGTCCTTGCGCGAGAAGACTTCGCGTTCCATCATCCGGCAGGGCGGGCACCACGAGGCGTAGAGGTCGATGAAGACCAGTTTGCCGTTTTTGATCGCCATCTCCCGCACGGCGTCCGTCGATTTGGTTTCGAATTTTACCTGTCCCTGCGCCGCACCCGCTCCGAGCGTCAGCAGCAGGACGAAGATCAGTTTTTTCATGGCATCTTGTTTTACGGCTAACGTGCAAGAACCGTGCTCTATTGCCCGTCCTCCGCCGCCGCGGTGCTCAGCAGTCCGCAGGCGGCCTGAATGTCCTCGCCCCTCGAAGCGCGGATCGTGGTCTGTATCCCCTTCGCCGTCAGCGTGTCGCGGAAACGGATCATCGCCTCGTCGTCGGGCGAGAAGTAGGGCGATCCGGGGATTTTGTGGAACCGGATCAGGTTGATGCGGCACTTGATGCCGTCCAGCAGGCGGCACAGTTCGCGGATATGCCGCGGCGAGTCGTTCAGCCCGCTCATCACGATATATTCGAACGACACGCGCCGCTGGTGCGTGAAGTCGTATTGGCGCAGAATGGCTGCGGCTTCGGCGATCGGCCATGCCCGTTCGACCGGCATGATCGCGGCCCGCTCCTCGTGAAACGGGTTGTGCAGACTTACGGCCAGATGTACTTTCGTCGCGTCGAGAAATTTGCGCAGTTCGGGCACGACGCCCGCCGTGGAGAGGGTGATGCGCGTCGGCGACCAGCCGAAGCCCCACTCCGAAGTCATGATTTCGAGCGCCTTCAGCACGTTGTCCGTATTGTCGAGCGGCTCGCCCATGCCCATAAAGACGACGTTCGTCAGGCTGTCGCGTTCGGGCAGCGAGACGATCTGGTTGAGGATTTCGGCCGCCGTCAGCGAGTGCTGCAGCCCCTGCCGTCCCGTTGCGCAGAACTTGCATCCCATGCGGCATCCGGCCTGCGACGAGACGCACAGCGTGGCCCGGTCGCCGTCGGGAATGTAGGCCGATTCGATCCATGCGCCCTGCAGTGTGCGGTAGAGGTATTTTTTCGTGCCGTCGGCCGATTCGGTGACCCGTTCGGGAGGGGTGAGTGCGGGGCGGAAACGTTCGGGCCAGTTTTGCGCGGTGCGTCGCGGCGATGTCGCTCATCCGCATCGGGTCTTCGACGTGTTTCGCGTAGAGCCAGCGGGTCAGCTGTTTCGCGGTGAAACGCGGCATCCCCAGCTCGGCGCATACGGCGGCGAGCTGCTCCGGGGTCTTTCCGTATAACGTTTCCGAAAGGGCCATTTTTCGTATTCTGAGAGCTGTTTTTCGATGCAAAAGTAGGCAAAAAATAAAGATTTTTGTGCGGGATGACGCATTTTTGGATTTTTATCCATATATTTGTGGTGCATAGCATGCCTGTGCGTGATTTTTAACTTTGCCGAACAATTAAAATTCAAATAAATGGAAATTAAAAAATCACCCAAAGCAGACCTTCAGAACAAGCGGGGCCTTTTGCTTGAAATCGGCCTTGTAGTAGCTCTTGCGTTGGTTATCGCCGCTTTTGCCTACACGCCGAAGGAACACCGTATCGAGAAAGTGGACCTGAACTACGGTCCGGTCGAAGAGGAGATCACCGAGATCACCCGTCAGGACCAGAAGCCGCCCGAGCCTCCCAAGAAGGTCGAAGTGAAAGTTATCGCCGACCTGCTGCAGGTGGTGACCAACGATACGAAAATCACGACCGAAGTGGACTTCGCCGAGTTCGACGAAAATACCGAGGTGATTCAGCAGGTGGAGGTTGTCGAAGAGACCATCGAGGACGACCAGCCGTTCCTGATCGCCGAGACCATGCCCTCGTTTCAGGGCGGTGACCTCAATACGTTCCGCAACTGGGTTCAGCAGAACGTCAAGTTCCCGCAGATCGCTCTCGAAAACGGTATTCAGGGCCGTGTGGTGCTTTCGTTCGTGATCGAGAAGGACGGCCGTCTGACCAACATTCAGGTACTGCAGACCCCCGACCGTTCGCTTTCCGAGGAGGCGATCCGCGTGCTGAGCAAATCGCCGAAGTGGAGTCCCGGAAAACAGCGTAATCAGGTTGTACGTGTGAAGTATACCCTGCCCGTTGATTTCCGCGTGCAGAACTAACCGGATGAAAGGGCTTCGGCGTGACCGGAGTGCTCCGTGACAATAAAATAGGGTATCCTGCTTTGGGCGGATACCCTTATTTGTAGCATAGTGTTTGCTCCCCTTCTGGGTGTGCGGCGCCGGATTCCGGAGCGCGGCGCATGTGTAACGTTAAAATTTGAAAAACGAATTGGAAGAAAACAGAAATAAGACTCCGAATGCCGGAACGGCTTCCGACAGCCGGGAGCGTGCCGTGCTGGTCGCCGTCGTGCGTGACGATCAGGACCCCCGGCAGGCCGCCGAGTTCCTCGACGAACTGGAGTTTCTGGCCGAGACGGCCGATATCGAGAGCGTGAAGCGCTTCACGCAGCGGCTTCCGCAGCCTTCGGCCCGTATCTACGTCGGTCCCGGCAAACTGGAGGAGATCGCCGGCTACTGCAAGGAGCAGGAGATCGACGTGGCGATCTTCGACGACGAACTGTCGCCGTCGCAGACGCGCAATATCGAAAAGGCGATGCCGTGCCGCATCCTCGACCGTACGCGCCTGATCCTCGATATTTTCATGTCGCGGGCGCAGACCGCCTATGCCAAGACGCAGGTGCAGCTGGCCAATTACGAGTACATGCTGCCCCGGCTTTCGGGTATGTGGACCCACCTCGAACGGCAGCGGGGCGGTACGGGGACCCGCGGCGGCGCGGGCGAACGCGAAATCGAGACCGACCGCCGTATCATCCGCAACCGGATCACCAAGCTCAAGGAGGATCTGCAGAAGATCGACCGTCAGATGGCGGTCCAGCGCTCCAACCGCGGTTCGATGGTCCGCGTGGCGCTGGTGGGCTATACCAACGTCGGCAAATCGACGCTGATGAACCTGATTTCGAAGAGCGAGGTCTTTGCCGAGAACAAGCTCTTCGCCACGCTCGACACCACGGTCCGCAAGGTGGTCTTCGACAACCTGCCGTTTCTGCTTTCGGATACGGTCGGCTTCATCCGCAAACTGCCGACCGAACTGATCGAGTCGTTCAAATCGACGCTCGACGAGGTGCGCGAAGCCGACCTGCTGGTGCATGTGGTCGATATTTCGCATCCGCAGTTCGAAGAGCAGATCGACGTGGTGAAGCAGACGCTGCAGGACATCGGCGCCGGCGACAAGCCCGTCTATCTGGTCTTCAACAAGGTCGATGCCTACACCTATGTCAAGAAAGACGAGGACGATCTCACGCCCGCCACGCGCGAAAATCTCTCGCTCGACGACCTGAAGAAGAGCTGGATCGCCCGGGCCAATACGCCCTGCATCTTCCTCTCGGCCCGGATGAAGACCAATATCGAGAAGTTCCGCACGGATCTCTACGGCATGGTGCGCGAGATCCATGCCGGACGCTATCCGTTCAACAATTTCCTCTATTGACCACCAAACCTCATACCCATATGACCTTGCATACTCTGAACAGTCAGAACACCGTCCTCAACAAATTCATCGCGCAGATCCGCGACAAGTCGATCCAGACCGACTCGATGCGTTTCCGCCGCAATCTGGAGCGTATCGGCGAAATCACGGCGTACGAGATTTCGAAAGAGCTGTCCTATACGCCCCGCGTGGTCGAGACTCCGCTGGGCGAAGCGACCGTCGAGACGATCGACGACCGGATCGTCGTGGCGACGATTCTGCGCGCCGGTCTTCCCTACCATCAGGGGTTTCTGAATTACTTCGACGATGCGGAGAACGCGTTCGTTTCGGCTTACCGCAAAAGTACGAAAGACGGTAAGTTCACCGTTAAGGTAGAGTATATTTCGTGCGGCGACCTCGAAGACAAGGTCCTGCTGCTGGTCGATCCGATGCTGGCGACCGGCTCCTCGCTCGTGCTGGCCTACAATGCGCTCTGTGAGAAGGGCGGCACGCCCAAATATACGCATGTCGCGGCTGTCATCGCCAGCGAGCAGGGGCTGGATTATGTCGGGAAAAACATGCCGCGTCAGACCACGACGGTCTGGGCCGCAGCCGTCGATGAGGAGCTTACTTCGCGCTCCTATATTGTTCCCGGCATCGGCGATGCCGGCGATCTGGCCTACGGCGAGAAGATTTAAGGGGAGCGTCGGCCTACGGGGTGCGTGCCGGGCGTTTTCGGCCGGATGGTTTGCGGGCTGAACGGCCTTTCGGCCGGATGATCTCCTCGGCAGAACGATTTTTCGGCTCGGATTTCCCGGCCGGATGGTTTGCGGTCTGAATGATTTTCGGATCTGAATGATCCCGGGCAGATGATTTTCTCGGTTGAACGACTTTTCGGATCGGTTTTTTCGAGCGGATGACTTTCCCGGCAGAACGATTCTCCGGAGGAAATGATTCCGGACCGAATTTCGGGGTGTCGGAAATTCTTAGGGCGGTGAGCTGCAGTCGCAGCATACGCCGCCATATTCTGCCCGGCTGCGGAGCATGGCCGCTCCCGGCGTATATGTGCACTATTTTGCTCGTATGGTAAAAAAGAAACTGGCTTTTGTTTTCGGAGTATTCTGCGCGACGGTCCTGCTGATGGCGGTGCAGAAACCTGTTTTTCTGGCCTACTATGCCGCGGATGCGGCGCAGGCTTCCGCGGGGGAGTGGCTCGGCGTGGTGTGGCACGGCCTGACGCTCGACAGCACCGTCGCGGGATATGTTGCCGCCCTGCCGCTGCTGCTGACGCTCGCGTCGCTCTGGGTGCGGCTTCCCGAACGGATATGGCGGCGCGTGCTGAACGTTTACTTCGTGCTGATCGCCGTCCTGACGGCCGCGATCTTCGCCGTGGACGTCGAACTGTACCGGCATTGGGGATTCCGGCTCGATTCGACGGTCCTGATCTACCTTGCCGATCCGAAGGAGGCCATGGCGAGCGTCGATTTCTGGCTCGGCGTGCGGCAGACGCTTCTGGCCGCCGCCTATGCCGCGCTGATGATCTGGACCTACCGCCGCGTGGTGGGGCTTTTCGACGGCGAACCCCTGCGCCGGCGCGCCGCACTGCCGTGGAGCTTCGGCCTGCTGCTGCTTGCGGGCTGCGATTTTCTGGCGATCCGCGGCGGTACGGGGGCATCGGTCGCCAATGTCTCGAAAGTCTATTTCAGCTCGAACATGTTCCTGAACCATGCGGCGACGAATCCCGTCTTTTCGTTTCTGACGACGCTCGGCGACCATACCGACTATGCTTCGGAATACCCCTTCTTTGACGAAGAGACGCGCGCGGCGAAATTCGACGCCCTGCGCGGCAACGGCCCTGCGTCCGGACCTTCGGAACGCGTGCTCACGAAGACCCGTCCCAATGTCGTGGTGGTTATTCTGGAGAGTTTCGCCCGCACGGTCATGGATGCCGACGTCGACGGCCGGCCCGTCATGCCCAATATGCGGCGGTTGCGGGACGAAGGCGTCTGGTTCGAGAACTTTTTCGCCAATTCGTTCCGCACCGACCGCGGCGAAGTGGCGGTGCTGAGCGGATTTCCGGCCCAGACGCGCATGTCGATCATGAAGCTTCCGGCCAAGAGCCGCAGCCTGCCGTCGTTGGCCCGGTCGCTGGCCCGCGAGGGCTACGCCACGAGTTTCGTCTACGGCGGCGATCTCAATTTCACCAATCAGGCCTCCTACATGTATGCCACGGGCTGGCAGCAGCTCGTCTGGCAGAGGGACCTTCGGTTCGATACGCCGCCCTCCGACTGGGGGTATGACGATGCGGTGATGTGCGACTGGTTCGCCGACCGCGTGATCGCGCAGAGCGGGACGGGAGAGCCGTTTCTGGCGGGACTGCTGACCCTGAGCAGCCACCGGCCGTTCGACGTGCCGTTCAGCAGGTTCGACGACAGGGAGCTGAACGCCTTCGCCTTCGCCGACGACTGCGTCGGCCGCATGATCGACAAACTCAGGGCTTCGCCCGCATGGGACGACCTGCTCGTCGTGCTGGTCGCTGACCACGGCTACCCGTGGCCGCGCAGTCTGTCCTACAACGAGCCGCTGCGCCACCGCATCCCGATGATCTGGACGGGCGGCGCCGTCGCCGGGCCGCGCGTGGTCGAGGAGTACGCTTCGCAGATCGACATCTGCGCCACGATCCTCGGTCAGCTGGAGGTCGCGCACGACGATTTCGACTACAGCAAGGATATTTTCGCCCCGACCCCCCCCCGCAAGTTCGCGTACTACACCTTCAACGACGGCTTCGGCGTGGTCGATGCTTCGGGAGAAGCCGTCTGGGACGCCACGAGCGGGAAAGCGGTTTCAGAGACATCTCCCGCCCTGATGGACGTGGGCCGTACGATGCTGCAAACCACCTATACCGACATCGGAAACCGCTGACGGCCGGTAAAATACCTGAAATTAGGTATTGCGGGACCTGACATGAATCGTTAATTTTGCAGATATTGAGAATCTTATGTATAGAATTGGACGATACGATGCCGACGACCGCATGTGCGATCTGGTCTGCGACCGCTACCCCGTACTGCTTGTCATGAGCCGTTTCGGCATCGCGCTGGGCTTCGGCGACAAGACGATCGGCGAAGTCTGCCGCGACAGCGGGGTCGATACCGGGACGTTCCTGACCGTGGTCAATACGCATATCGACGGAGAAGCTCCCGATCCCGGCGCTGTTTCGGTCGGAGCGCTGGTGGGCTATCTGCGCAATTCCCACGACTATTTCCTCGATTTCCGGCTGCCGGGCATTCGCCGCAAGCTGATCGAGGCCATCGACTGCAGCCGCAACGACGTGGCCTTCGCCATCCTGCGCTTCTTCGACGAGTATGTCGCCGAGGTGCACAAGCATATGGATTACGAGGAGCGCAAGGTTTTCCCCTATGTCGAAGCCCTGCTTGCCGGAGAGCGTCCCGAAGGGTATTCGATCGACGTTTTCCGCCGTCATCACGATCAGGTCGAGGCCAAGCTCGCCGAACTGAAGCGCATCATCATCCGTTATTATCCTTCGGGAAGCACCAATGAACTGAACGGCGTGCTTTTTGACATCTTCACCTGCGAACGCGATCTGGCTTCGCACAACGATATCGAAGACCGCCTGTTCATTCCGGCCATCAAACGGCTGGAGGAAGCCGGCGGAGCTCCGACCGATGTCCGGTCCGGGGACGGGCCGCAGAAGCGGCCGTCCGGCGCGAAAGGAGGCGCCCGATGAAAGCGCTGAAGCTCGCCGTCGCCGAGCCTTCGGCTATCCTGCGTTACGGCATTATCGCCCTGCTGCGCCGGATACCTGCGGCGAACGTCGATATTCTCGAAATCGGGGATATTTCGCAGCTTGCCGTGCAGCTTTCGCGTCACCGGCCCGACGTGCTGATCGTCAATCCTGCGTCGCTGGGCCTCTATACGCCGCAGCAACTGCGGGCGCAGACCGGATGCGAGGGCATGCGGTGTCTCGCCCTGCAGCTGTCGGTGACCGATGCCGCGACGCTCAGTACTTACGACGAGGTGCTTTCGATCTATGACTCGGAGGAGTGTGTACGTCAGAAGATCGTACATCCGGCCGAAGAGGCGCCCCGCGAAGAGCGTCAGGAGCCGCTGAGCGTCCGCGAGCGCGAAATCGTCGTCTGCATCGTCAAGGGCATGACAAACAAGCAGATCGCCGATGCGCTCTGCATCTCGACCCATACGGTCATCACGCACCGTCGTAATATCGTGGCCAAACTGCAGATACACTCTCCGGCGGGTCTGACGATCTACGCCATTGTCAATAAACTGGTCGATCTCTCGGAAATCCGGGATACGATCACCGAAATATAAACGATCATGGGACACGATCATCATCACGACCATACGGTCTCGTCGCTCAACAAGGCCTTCATCCTCGGCATCACGCTCAACGTAGCGTTCGTCGTCGTCGAATTCGCCGTCGGACTCTACTACGGGTCGATGGGGCTGCTGTCCGACGCCGGACACAACCTTTCGGATGTGGCGAGCCTGTTGCTGGCTATGCTCGCTTTCCGCCTTGCGCAGGTGCACGCGACGCCCCGTTATACGTACGGGTACAAGAAGAGTACGGTGCTTATTTCGCTGCTCAATTCGGTGATTCTGTTGATCGCCGTGGGGATTATCGTCGCCGAAAGTATCGGCCGGATGATGCACCCGGCGCCCATCGAGGGCGGTGCGATCGCATGGACGGCGGGCGTCGGCGTGGCGATCAACGGATTCACGGCGTGGCTTTTCATGAAGGACAAAGACAAAGACCTGAACGTCAAGGGGGCGTATCTCCATATGGCCGCCGACGCCTTGGTGTCGGTGGGGGTGCTGGTGTCGGGACTCGTGATTTCGTGGACGGGCTGGACGATCGTGGACCCGATCGTGGGACTGATCGTTGCGGCGGTGATCGTGGCTTCGGTCTGGTCGCTTACGCGCGCCAGTCTGCGGCTTTCGCTCGACGGCGTGCCCGACGGAATCAGGGTGGACGAACTGGACCGGATGATGACTGCCGTGCCGGGCGTCGAAGCCGTACACCATATCCACGTCTGGGCTATCAGCACGACCGAAAACGCCCTCACAGCGCATGTCGTGCTTACGGATCTGTCCCGTTTGGAAGAGGTCAAGCATCAGCTTAAAACCCGGCTCGACGAGGCCGGGGTGCACCACGTGACGCTCGAATTCGAATCGGTCGCCGAGAAGTGCTGCGATCTCAGCGACTGACGGATTCGCAGACGGCTCTGCGTTTCAAATCACCCGGCTTCGCATGCTCAGAATAAAATCCGGCCTTTTCGGGCCGGATTTTTTGTATGGGCTTTGAAGTGTTGGAGCGGCAGTCGTCGAAAGGCTCCGATTCAGGGTACCGGGTCGTATCCGCTGCCTCCCCACGGATGGCAGCGCGATAGCCGCCGCAGGGTGAGCCACGAGCCTTTCAGCGGGCCGTGTTTGCGCAGGGCTTCCAGCGCGTACTGCGAGCAGGTCGGCGTGAAGCGGCACGACGGAGGCGTGAACGGGGAGATGCAGAGCTGGTAGAACTTCACCAACGCGATCAGCGGCAGGGCGCAGATGCGTTTAAAGGTGTTCCACGACTGTTTCCAGAATCCGGCGGACTGCATTTTGAATGGTTTTATAGGGCAGCACCTCTTTCGAGGAGTAGATCAGCGCCAGGTCGAGGTTCGCCGGGCTGCCGTTCTTCAACGTCTGTTTCTGCAACCGGTATGCCTCCTTGGTACGGCGTCGCAGCAAGTTGCGTTTGTTGGCCCGCTTGTGGAATTTCTTGGGCACGGAGAACAATACCTCGACCGAAGCTATCTCGTCGGCCTCGGCGAACCAGACGTACCGGAACGGGAAGATAAACCCGCTCTCCCCGCTCTCGAACATGCGGCGCACGGCACCGAGCGAACGGAGCCGTTCCGTGCGGGGAAGCGAGCAGTCGGGCATGGCTATTTTATTTGCGGGGTTCGGCAGTGCGGCGCGTGCGGCTCTTTTTGGCCAGTTTGTGCTGCTGGCTGCGGATGAACTCCTCTTTTTCCGTATCGGTAACCAACTCCACTGGTTCTATCTCCTCGCCTTTATGAACCTTCTGCAGATAGATGTCGATGGCTTTGGCCATCGACGGGGCCACCGGGGTCGGGGCGTTGGCTTGTACCGTGATGCCTGCCGCAAGGGCGGCGCGCAGCGTGCCTTCGCCGAATACCGCCACGGCGGGCAGGTTTTCGGTGCCGAACTTGTCGACAAGGGTCTTGACGTCCGAAGGCGAATAGAGCGCCAGCAGTCCGTAATCCGCAAGCTGTACGTCTTCGAGCTCCGAAGCCACCGTGCGTGCCAGAATGACGGGGTCTACCGCCAGCTTGAGCTTGGCAAGCGTCTCGGGAAGTTCGGGTTTGTGGGGCTCGCTCAGCGCCAGCAGGAATTTCTCGTCCTTATGTTTGATTATCAGTTCGATGAATGACGTGAACGATCCGTCGGCGAACGAAATCTTGCGTTTGCGGTAAACGATGTATTTTTGCAGGTAGAGTGCCACGGCTTCCGTCTGGCAGATGTATTTCATGGTTTCCGGCACGGTGATGCGGGCTTCCTCGCAGATATGGAAAAAGCTGTCTACCGTCGTGCGCGACGTGAAAATAACGGCCGTATGTGTCAGTATCTCGACCCGCTGGGCACGGAACTCCTTCAGGGATACGCCCACGACACGTATAAAAGGTTTATAGGCGATCTCTACGTTGTATTTCTCGGACAATTCGTAGAACGGGGACTTCTCTATAACTGCGGGCCTCGGCTGCGAAACCAATACTTTTTTAACTTTCAATGCTGACCTAAGTTTTACGTTGTTCTTCAATCACTGAATCACCTTGCCACGAGCAGCCATAACAGGCTGACCGGGAAGACTTCCACGATGCAAAGGTACAAAATCCAATGCAAAATCGAAACTTTTTTGGAAATAAACAGGTTCAGCACCTCCCTGAGGTATAAGATCGCCGTTACGATCAACTCGATGACAATGATGCAGAACCAGACGCCTCCGGTACCCCGGGGACAGAGTGCGAAGAGCAGGAGTACGGGTGACGTGACGATGACGGCGAGGGCGAAGTAGGTGCGTTTCAGCAGGACGATCTGCGAGATGAAGGGCTGCGAAAGCGTCACCGCCCCGGCCAGCCTTACGGTTGCCAGCTGGAAGAGTACCACCCCCGCACAGGCAAGCGTCGCCAGCAGGCTCAGGGCCAGCACGGCTCCGTGCGGAAGGAGCTCGGTTAGGCGTCCCGGCATCAGGGAATCCCCGTATTTGACGACCATGACCCCCATGAAGAGCATGCCGATCGTCGTGGCGATATTCAGGAAGCGCGAAAACCCGCTGCCGCCGGGGTCTTCGGTCAGGCGTTCTCCCGTGGCCCTGTCGCGCGAAACACGTGTCAGCAGCAGGCGCACATCCTCCAGATTGCGGTAGAGGAGCATGGCATAGGTTGCGGCCAGCAACAGCACGAAACCCTGGAAAACGGGATTTTCGGTGAGCGACTCCGCCCGGGCGGAATATATCGGCTGCTGCGGAACCAGCACGGATGCCGTGCCGAAGACCTCCGCGGCCGGGACGTCGTGCCAGGGCGTTGCCGGCAGCTCCGGGAACGGGTCGCCGAAGGGGAGGAACGGAAATTCGCCGTCCGCAGCACTGTCTGCGGCGAGCGTGTCGCCTGCGGCCGTATTTTCCGTACTGTCCGTCGGGGATTGTGCCTGGAGAGTCCGTGCTGCGGGCGAGTCCCCCGGGGGTGTCGCGGGCATACCTGCATGGCGGTGCGGTACGGAATCCCCGGCCGGGGCCGCTGTCTGTGGCGTGGCGGAACCCCCGGTGCCGTGTACCGGCGCAACGCCGGATTCCTGCGTTCGGGGCAGCGGAACCGGCACGGTATGTCTCAGCGTGTCGGTCATTCCTCGAATATGCGTTTGAGCGTGATGCGGATCGTCGTGCCTTTGCCGATCTCCGATTCCGTCACGCCGATCTTACCCTGGTGGTAATCCTCCACGATGCGGCGCGAAAGCGAGAGCCCGAGCCCCCAGCCGCGGGTCTTGGTCGTGAATCCCGGTTCGAAGATACGCTTCCAGTTCCCCTTGGGGATGCCCTTGCCCGTATCCTTGACGTCGATCATCACGTTCTTGTCGTCCGACGAGATGCGCACGTCGATCGACCCGTGCCCCTGTAGGGCGTCGAGCGAGTTTTTCATCAGGTTCTCGACCACCCATTCGAACAGTGCGGCGTTGATGTTGGCCTGCACGGGGGCGATGGCTAGCCCGTTGTAGTCGAGCGTCACGTTGCGCGGGATGCGCTTACGGAAATACATGACCGACTCGCCCACTACTTCGTTGATGTTGGCCGGGGTAAGGGGTGTTTCGGAGCCGATCTTCGAGAAGCGGTCGACGATCTTCATCAGGTGCGTGAGGTCTTTGTTCATCTCCTCCACGGCGCTCTGATCCACGTCCTGCGAGCGCAGGTATTCGATCCACCCGAGCAACGACGAGGTGGGGGTGCCCAGTTGGTGTGCCGTCTCCTTCGCCAGCCCGATCCACACCCGGTTCTGCTCGTCGTGTTTCGAAGACCGGAATGCGATGAACCCCAGCAGGATAAAGGCCGTTATGACCAATATCTGGACATAGGGGAAGTAGTAGAGCGATTTGAGCAGTGCCGATCGCCCGTAGAAGATGATGTGGTAGTGGTCGTTGGACCACCAGAAGCGCACCGTGCGCGGGGTGTTCTCGGCCGTGAATTTGTCGATCTGCCTGCGCAGCCGGTCGGGGTGGTCGATGATCTTTTCGGGAACCAGGTGGAATTGGAGCACCTCCAGGTTCTCGTTGGTCATGATGAACGGGATGTTGTTGCCGTTCGACACGATGTCGGTGATGAGCGGGTCTTCCATCGAGCCTCCCATCACGTTGCGGTTCGCACGTTCCATCGCATGGGCCCACAGTGCCACGTCGTGCTGCTCCTTTTCCTTCAGGCGCTTGGCCATGTTGTTGGTGTAGAGCAGCGACACCATGCCGAGGGATACCCCCACGATGATGACCACCACGCGGTTGCGGAACGAGAATATGTCGCGGCGGATTTTCATGGCCTGTGTTTATTTACGCGGGGTGTCCTGCTCGGTGACGATCCGCGCGTACTCCTGCCTGTTGCCGAGTATTTCGATGGCTTTCAGCACGTCCCCGTCGTCGGGAAGCGAATGCTCGATGACGCCTTCCGAATAGCCGTGGCGCAGTACGATGTCGTTGTTGATCGACTCGACGATCTCCTTGCGGTAGGTTTCAAGATTGGTCGCCGTGTCGTCCCGGAGCGTCGAGTCGATGGCTGCGATCTGCTGTTCCACCTCTTCGAAGCGATCCGTTTTGGCAGCCTCGCGCAGTTTCTTGAGTGCCCGCCGCGTATCCGACTCATAGGGAACCTCCTTGTCCTTCATGAACTCGGCGAACTCGGCGTAATCCCCGTCCGTGATCGAGAACGTGCGGATGTCGATCTGTTGTCCCGGGTGCCGGCGCACGTATTCGTCCCCGAAATCCTCGATGAACCCCAGCGCATAGAGCGTCATGGCGAAGCGGCTGATGTACTCCGGTTCGGTGCGGATGTCGGGCATGATGCCGCCCCCGTCGTAGACCTTGCGTCCGGCGCGGGTCGTGTATTCCGAGATGAGCGAGTCGGGTACCGAACGGACGGTGCCCTCCTGCGAGTGGGAATAGTCGATGGCCTGTATGCAGCGTCCCGAAGGGATGTAGTATTTGGCGGTGGTGAGCTTCAGCATGGCGTTGTATCCCAGCGGGCGCGGGGTCTGCACGAGCCCTTTGCCGTAGCTGCGCTGGCCGATGATGACCGCGCGGTCGAGATCCTGCAACGCTCCCGTCACGATCTCCGATGCCGATGCCGAGTTGCCGTTGATGAGCACCGCCAGCGGCAAGTCCGGGAGTATCGGTTCCGATTCGGTGCGGTATACCCGGCGCGAATCTTCCGTGCGGCCTTTGGTGCTTACCACTTCGGTGCCTTTCGGGACGAACATCCCCAGTATCTTCACGGCCTCCTGCATGATGCCGCCGCCGTTGCTGCGGTAATCGAGGATCAGCCCCTTCAGTTCGCCCTCCGAACGCAGCCGTTCGATGGCTGCCCGCATATCCTCGTAGCAACCTTCGGTGAAATCGCTGTGGCGGATGTACCCGATGCCTTCGTCCACCCATCCCGCGTAGGGTACGCCCGGAATGGCGATCCGTTCGCGTTGCAGAGTGACGGTCTCGGTGCCTCCCGTCAGGTGTTCGACGGTCACCCTGACCTTGCTGCCCGGGTCTCCCTTGAGGCGTGAGCTGACCTGCTCGGTGGTGAAGCCCTTGGCATCTTTGCCGTCGATGGCGAGGATCTTGTCGCCGATCTTCAGCCCGGCGCGGTCGGCGGGCGATCCCTTGTAGGGCTGGGCGATCGTTACCCAGTCGCCTTTCTTGCGGATGAGGGAGCCTACGCCGCCGTATTTGCCGGTGGTGAGCAGCTCGAAGTTGGACATCTGGTCTTCGGGGATGAACTCCGTGTAGGGGTCGAGGTCGCTGACCATACCTTCTGCGGCACCTTCCATCAGCTTGTCCGGGTCTACCGGGTCGACATAGCCGAGCGAAAGTTCGCGCATCATATTGACCGTGATCTCCATGTTGCGCCCCAGCCCGAAGTCGTTGCGGGCCGCAAAGGTCAAAAGGGCTGCCGCCGAGGCCGCAATGACGGCCGTGAGCAGGTATCTGTATCCTTTCCTAATCATGTTTACTCATTTGTATGTACGAATCCAGCCGGTATTCGACCCGGGCGACGCCGCGGCGTATGCCGTCGATCTGAATCCACTGTCCGTATTGTGAAACCTTTATTTCGTCCTCTCCCAGCAGCATCAGCTTGCGCAGCGGGCCGTCGGCGCGGAATGTCATCACCCCGTCTTCCTCTCCGCGCAGCGAAAAGCCTGCCGACTTGAAGGCGTTGATGATCTGTTCGCGGTTCTCCTCCACGTCGCCTTCGACCTTGCGCACCACGAACCCGAATTTGGGGTATAGCGCCGCAAGCACCACGATTGCCGCGAACAGCGTCGCGTAACGGCTGGTGTGGAACATTACGTAGACTGTCTGGTCGAGGGTCAGTGCCGAAATCCCCGTTGCGAGCATCAGGGCCAGGATGGCTACACAGATAACGCACAGGGCGACGAAATATTTTAACGAGCGGATGAAGTATTTCATAACAGTGATTTTTGTTGGATTTGTATCGTTACAATGCCGTTGTCGGTCGTAGCCGCCGCCGGCGCCGTTTGCAATTTTGACCTCATCCTAAACCTCTTCTGTGGGAGGGGCTTGTTGCATGCGGTCGTTTTTCTGTTTATCATCTTCTCCCAATTTGCCCGATGCGGTCGGCAACCTCCTGCATCAGCCATTTGGGGGTCGACGTGGCGCCGCATATTCCGACCGACTCGGCACCCGGGAACCATGCCGGGTCGATCTCGGCGGCCTCCTCGACCGTATGTGTCCGGGCGTTCGCCCTGCGGCACACCTCCGAGAGCACCTTGCCGTTCGACGACTTGCGCCCGCAGACGAACACCACCACGTCGAAGCGGCGTGCGAATTCTGCCAGGTGTTGTTCGCGGTTCGATACCTGCCGGCAGATCGTGTCATCGATCCGCACCCCGTCCGGATGTGCTGCCCGGCGGCGCATCTCGGCACCCAGGGCCTCGAACAGGGCGATGCTCTGGGTCGTTTGCGACAGGAAATAGACCGGCCGCGTAAAGTCGATCAGGCCGAGGTCTTTCTCGCCCTCGATGACGATGGTCGGTGCCTGCACCTGTCCCGTGAGCCCCACGACTTCCGCATGGCCCCGTTTGCCGAGGATCACGACCTGCCCTCCGACGGGGTGCATCTGTTCGTGTGCCTTCACCACACGGTTCTGCAAACGGGCGACCACCGGGCAGGTGGCGTCGATCACCCCGATGCCGAGCTCCTTCGCGCGCGCGTAAGTCGTGGGCGGTTCCCCGTGGGCGCGGATGAACAGCCGCCGGCCGCCCAGTGCGGGCATGTCGGCGTGGGTTACGGTGCGCAGCCCCAGCCGTTCGAGGCGCTGCACTTCGATGCGGTTGTGGACGATGTCGCCCAGCGAATAGACCGTACTCCCCTCGGCGAGGGCTTTCTCAGCCTCCGAAATAGCCCGGACTACGCCGAAGCAGAAGCCCGATTTGTCATCGATCTCTATTCGCAACCCTTTCACTGTGCCCTGCGCACGGCGATCCGTGCTCCTATCTGGTAACTTGTTCGAATTCCTTCCTGAACCACGCCATCTGCTCGCCGACCGTCATGCAGCTGTTGTCGAGTACGATGGCGTCTTCGGCCTGCCTGAGCGGCGATATCGCACGCCCCATATCGGCCTTATCGCGTTCGCGCACGTTGCGTTCGATCTCCTCGAGCGACACCGGGTCTCCCTTGGCGCGCAGCTCGTCATAGCGGCGGCAGGCGCGAACCCGCGGGTCGGCCGTCATAAAAATCTTCAGTTCGGCATCGGGAAAAACCACCGTGCCGATGTCGCGGCCGTCCATCACCACGCCGCGGCGGCGCCCCATCTCCTGCTGCATGGCCACCAGTTTCCTGCGTACGGCGGCGATGGCGCTCACGCGGCTCACGCAGTTGCTCACCTCGATCGTGCGGATCTTGCCTTCGACCAGGTCGCCGTTGACGTAGATGTCGCTGGCACCGCGTTCGGGGTTGAAACGGAACGTGATGGCGATCTGGTCGAGCAGCCTGACGACTGCGTCCTCGTCGACGATGCCCGACCGGATCGCACCGTGTTCCAACGCATAGAGCGTGACGGCGCGGTACATGGCGCCGGTGTCGATGAAGATGTAACCCAGTTCGCGGGCGATGGCTTTGGCGAACGTACTCTTGCCGCACGACGAAAAGCCGTCGATGGCGATTATGATCTTGTGTTTGTTATCCGACATTGGGGAATATATCAAAGAATGTTGAAAGTATCGTGTAAATACCCAGTATCCCGATGATAAGGCCGGCGACATGGTTGATCGTCAGCATGTGGCGCGGGCGGAAGCGGCGGCGGAAAAGGTTGATGACGAAGGCCAGCATCGTCCACCAGGCCGCGGCGCCGCCGAAGAATCCGGCGATGATGAACATGGCGCGGAAGAAGCCTCCCACGCCTTCGTGCGTGATGTCGCCGCCCGAAATCTTGAATACCGCGAAGAAGGCGAGGATGTAGGGGATCACCATGATGAAATTGGCGATCGTCAGCCCGAAGATCGAGGCGAAGTCCTGCCACAGCGACGTCTTGCCCGCCCGGTTGCGGCGTATCTGCGGTACGGGGTTCTGGGCGAAGATGTAGACGCCGACGATTACCACGAAGATGCCGCCTATCACGCGCAGCAGGGTGTTGTACTGTTCGATTTGGGTCTGGAGCATCGAGTAGAAAAACAACGCTGCCATGGCCATGAAGGTGTCGGCACAGGCTACGCCCACACCGGAGACGATTCCCGAACGACGGCTTTTCGACAGGGTGCGCTGGATGCACAGCACGGCCACGGGGCCTACCGTGATCGATGCCGCCACGCCTACGCAGATGCCGCGGAACATAACGTCCAAGATTTCCAATCCCATTTTCTTCGGTTGCGGAGTTTCAGGCAACAAAGATACGAAAAACCTCGGACATCCGTCAAGGCCGGGTGAAAAAAGGGCGCGGCCGATTGTCGGAAATGGCCGATATGTTGATAAAATATCGAAAACTTTGGCCGCAGAGTTGTATATTGGCAGTCGAAAGTCGGTAAATTTGCAGAAACAACAAGCGGGCCTATGGCAGAAATGAAACAATTCGGGATCGACCTCGAACTCGACGATACGGTGGCCCAGGGCCACTATTCGAATCTGGCGATCATATCCCACTCCACCTCGGAATTCATTATCGATTTTGCCGCGGTGCTTCCTGGCGTGCAGAAAGCCCGTGTCAAGAGCCGCATTATCCTCACGCCCGAACACGCCAAACGGCTGTTGCGTTCGCTGCAGGAGAATATCGTGCGTTATGAAAGCAATGTGGGCAAGATCGAAATACCCACTCCTCCGCCGGTTCCCGAAACGGGTCCCAAGATGGGTGAAGCTTAAAATCGCAACAGCCCGGCCGTTTTTCGGCCGGGCTGTTTTTATCCGTTATCTGGAAAGTTCTTTTTCGATAGCCGCCGCTATGCGTTCCAGTTCCTCCTGTGCCGCACCCAGCGACCCGAGGACGATGCGGCCGTTGCGGTCGATTACGAAGGAGCGCGGAACGCCCTGCTCTGCATAGAGGCCGAATACCCGTTTGTCCGGATCCATTGCTGTCAGGTCGCGCAGATAAGCGTAATTCTGCTGTTCGTCGCCTGCGAAAAACTTGTCGAGGCTCTCTTTTGAATCGGTATAGGCGACCGGCAGGAATACGAATTCGCTGTCTGCGGCAAACCGTTCGAGAATGATTTTCGGCAGGGCTTCCGGCGCCAGTTCCCGCAGGCAGGGGCCGCACCAGGTAGCCCAGAAGTTCAGCAGCACGACTTTGCCGCGCAGGGCTGTAAGCGTGAGATCCCCTCCGGCATATTTCGTAGCCCGGAAATCGGCCGCCAGGTCGCCCTCCTTGAGCAGGGTGTGCTGCTCGTAGATTCCTCGTACCAGTTGCATCGCTTTTTCATGCGGGGTCGCAGTGTTTTTTTCCTGTTGCCCGGTGGCCGGAGCCTGTTCCTCGCCTTCGGGTTTTAATTTTATACGCACTACGGGCAATCCGTTTTCCACCGAATTCGCCATGGATTCGATTGTACCCGCGGGTAGCTTCAATAGCTCTTCACGGGTGGTTTCCCGTCCGTCGATGTAATATTTGCCGGTTTGCGCCTTGCCGGGGAGTACGGTTGTCAATGCGATCATGGCCGCCAGGAGCGGAAGGATTCGTTTCATGCGATTGGTTTTATGCAAATGTAACTAAAAATTTTTCACATGAAACTATTTTTTTATAGTTTTGTTCGGGATGACAAAAGAAAGTCCGTCCGAGACACTCGGACGGACTTTATACGGGATCTGAATATCGTATGTATCAGAGCGCTTCGGCGACGACATAGGTGCTGCCGCCGATGAAGACCATATCGTCCGCAGCGGCAAGTTCCCGGGCGTGTGCCACGGCAGCCGGCACTTCGGGGATGGTTTCCCCCCTGAGCCCGTAGATCGCAGCCTTGGCTGTCAGTTCGGCGGCGGGCAATGCCCTTTCGGTCTGAGCCTGCGTGAAGATGTAGTGTGCGTCGCGGGGCAGCAGGGGCAGGATGTGTGCCAGGTCTTTGTCGCGGACGAACCCGATCACGCAGTAAAGCTCCTTGTGGGGCGTCGCTTTGAGCTGTTCGGCCACGTAGGCGATGCCGTGGGGGTTGTGCCCCGTGTCGCATACGACGAGCGGATTTTCACCCAGCTTCTGCCAGCGTCCCGCCAGCGAGGTGATGGCCGCCGCATCGCGCGTCCCTTCGAGGAAGGCACGGCGGGAGATCGTCAGCGGGGTCTCCTCGTGCAGGAAATCGACCGTCGCCGCGGCCGTCAGGATATTATGGCGCTGGTAATTGCCCGTAAGGTCGAGGTCTACCTCGAATTTGCGGTCGTCGCGCACGCGGTGCATGCAGAAGTGCTGCCGCCCTTCCCGGCAACCGCACTCTTGGCACGAGAATACCTTTTCGGCATAGATGACTTTCGATTTGTTGGCCGCAGCGACCTGCTCGAACACTTCGTTGTAGCGCACATCGCCCTCGCCGATCACGACCGGGATGCTCTTCTTGATGATTCCGGCTTTTTCGGCTGCGATCTTCTGGAGCGTGTCGCCCAGCAGCGCCGTATGCTCCAGCCCGATGTTGGTGATGACGCTTACGACCGGTACGATGATATTCGTGGCGTCGAGTCGTCCGCCCAGTCCCGTTTCGATCACCGCGACCTCGACGTCGCTCTGTGCGAAGTAGTCGAAAGCCAGTGCCGCGGTCATTTCGAAGAACGACAGTTCCAGCTCGACCATCTTGTCGTGGTGTTTGTCCACGAAGTTCACGACCTTCTGTTTGGGAATCATCTCGCCGTCGACGCGGATGCGTTCGCGGAAATCCTGCAGGTGGGGCGAGGTGAAAAGCCCCGTGCGGTAGCCGGCCTGCTGCAATACCGAGGCGATGATATGCGATACGGAACCTTTGCCGTTCGTGCCCGCCACGTGGATCGTGAAGAAATTGCGCTGGGGGTTGCCGATGTGGCGGCAGAATGCGGTGATGCGCTCCAATCCCGGCTTGTAGGCCGTTGCGCCTTTGGTTTCGAAGGCCGGCAGCGACTGGAAGAGGAATTCGAGGGTCTGGGTGTAATTCATATCGGGTTTCGGGTTTTATTTTACGAGGTGGTTCTTTTTCTTGGCCCGGTAGGCGATGTAGTAGAGCACACAGAGCAGCATCAGGTATTCTGAGATGCGTCCCAGATAGTCGCCGTACCGGGTGTAGAAGGTGAGTTCGGAGTTGAGGGGCACGGCCGCGGTGAGCACGCCCCGTTTTTCCCAGCCGAGCGTCTGGCCGATGTCGCCGCGGGCCGATATGAAGCCCGACATGCCGGTGTTGGCCGACCGGGCGATGGCACGGCGGTGTTCGACGGCGCGCAGGCGCGAGATCGTGAAGAGGTGTTTGTAGCCGGGCGTGTCGCCCCACCAGCCGTCGTTGGAGATGATGGCCATGAACTGCGCCCCGCGGCGCACGAAATCGCCGAAGAAATCGCCGTAAAGTCCTTCGTAGCAGATTGCCGGGCCGGTTTTCACGCCCCGGTGTTCGAAGGCCGTGCCGTGCTGGCCCATGCCGATCTGTCCCACGACGCCGCCCAGGTCGATCACGAGGAATTGCAGGATGTCGAAGAGCAGTGTCGGGGTATTTTCCACGCCGATCACCAGTTTGCCTTTGTGGTGCAGCTGCATCCGGCCTGCGGAGTCGAGCCCTACGGCCGTGTTGAATACGTCGTAGTAACCTTCGCCGAACCCGTCCCTGCGTGCCGTGCGGGGTTGTACCCCGGCGGCATAATAACGCAGGGTGTTGGCGCCCGTGACGAGCAGCGCCCCGGGGTGCGACCGGCGCAGGCTGTCGGTCAGCTCTTGCCAGAACATGCCCGGTTCGTCGGCCGGGCGGAATTCCGAAAGACCCGGTTCCCAGTAATGCCCCGGGACGGCAGTCTCGGGCAGCAGGATGAATTGCGCCCCGGCGGGCACCTGTGCCAGAAGGTCGGTGATGTTATCTTCCTGCCAGTCGGCGCGGCCGTTGAATTTGTCGTAGCAGTCGACGTTGGGTTGGAGGATGCTCACCTCGGCCGTCCCCTCGTCGGGCTGCTCCCAGCTCCACCAGATGCTCAGCGACACGGCGGCCGGAAGGAGCAGGACGCCCGCGGCCGGGATCCACCGCCCGATGCTGCGGCGTGCCCGCAGCGCCTCGAAGAAGAGGATATTACAGAGCAGCACCCACAGCGAACCGCCGAAGACACCCGTGTATTCGTACCACTGTACGAGCCATACGTCGTGCGAGAACCCGTTGCCCAGGATCAGCCACGGCCACGAGAATTCGCCGACCGTATACCAGTATTCCGTTGCGATCCACCCGGCAATGAGTAAGGTGTATGCCAGAGCCTTCGGCCCTTTCTTCGAGACGGTGTGGAACAACATGAAGGCGATCATGTTGAGCGTCGTCGAGGCGAGCGTCGCGGCCACGGGCCCCACCGGAGTGGCGTTCCATATCCACCAGACGGTCGAGATGTTCCACAGCGCGAAGGTCAGCGCCGCCCAGCCGAACATGCGCCACCACGAGCGGCGCGTCTGGTCGTACGATGCGCTGATCCACAGCAGCGGGATCATGGCGAAGGGCAGCGTGAGCCCCGTCATGCCGAGCCAGCCCGGTGAGAGCAGGACGACCGAGAGGATTACCGCCGCTAATCTACGAAACATGGTGTGTGATTTTTACGTCGGCAAAAGTAGTCAAATGAGCGCAGATTTCAAAATATTTCATACTTTTGTCTAAACATCTAAATATCCCGGATATAATGAAGAAATTTGCCTTTTTATTGTTCTCGGCGGCGACCGTATTGTTCTGCGGTTGCAGCACCTCGCCGAAGGAAGGTTACAGCATCGTCGACGGCGTGATCGTATTCGACGTCCCGGCCCGTGCCGAGGGCCAGCATTCCGTATTGCGGCTGACGGTCGACCCGATCCCGGTCGTACGCGTAGGGTTCATCGGGCTGGGTATGCGCGGCCCGGGCGCCGTGGAACGCTTCGCCAACATCGACGGGGTCGAGATCGTGGCGCTCTGCGACCTCTACCCCGAGCGTGTCGACAAGTCGCAGGAGATCCTCGCCGGACATAACCTCCCGGCCGCCGCCCCGTACAGCGGGGAGGAGGGGTGGAAGGAACTTTGCCGGCGCGATGACATCGACCTGGTTTACATCTGCACCCCGTGGCAGCTGCACGTCCCGATGGCGGTTTATGCCATGGAGCACGGCAAGCATGTCGCCGTCGAAGTCCCAGCCGCCATGTCGCTCGACGAGTGCTGGCAACTGGTCGACACTGCCGAGAAGACACAGCGCCACTGCATGATGCTCGAGAACTGTGTCTACGACTTCTTCGAGCTGACGACGCTCAACATGGCCCAGCACGGGCTGTTCGGCGAGATACTCCACACCGAAGGCTCCTATATTCATAACCTCGAACCCTACTGGGATTATTACCAGGGCAACTGGCGCCTCGACTTCAACCAGTCGCACCGCGGCGACGTCTATGCCACGCACGGCCTCGGCCCCGCCTGCCAGTTGCTGGACATCCACCGCGGCGATAAGATGAATTACCTCGTGGCGATGGATACCAAGTCGGTCAACGGCCTGAAACTCGCCAAGGAGAAGATGGGTGCCGAGACCTTCGCCAATGCCGACCAGACGCTGACGCTCATCAAGACCGAGCGGGGACGCACGATTCTGCTCGAACACAACGTCTATACGCCCCGTCCTTACAGCCGCATGTACCAGCTTACGGGCACCGAGGGCTTCGCCAACAAATACCCTGTCGAGGGCTATGCGTTCCGTCCCGAGCAAATCGCCGGCGAGGAGATTCCCGACCACGAGAATCTGAGCGAGCATTCGTTCATCCCCCAGGCGGCGAAGGCGGCGCTGATGGAGCGTTACAAGCATCCGATCGCCCGGGACATCGAGGAGAAGGCCCGCCGCGTGGGCGGCCACGGCGGCATGGATTTCATCATGGACTATCGCCTCGTTTACTGCCTGCAGCATGGCCTGCCGCTCGATCAGGACGTTTACGACGCTGCCGAGTGGTCGTGCATCGGGTCGCTGACCTCGGCTTCGCTCGAACACAACAGCATGCCGGTCGCCGTGCCCGACTTCACGCGCGGCGACTGGGACAAGGTGGACGGGTTCCGCCATGCCATGGCGCAGTAAAAACCGCTTTGACATACCGAAAAGCCGGACATTTCGTCCGGCTTTTTTCGTTTGTGGCAGCGCCTTTGCAGTCCGTGTCATAAACTTTAAAACGGTTTGTTATGGATCATCTGAAGGAAGCTCCGGATTATTTGCAGGACGACCACCTGTCGCGGGGAACCAAAGCTTATCTGAAAGTGTTGAACGGCGGCGCTCCCGTCGAATCGTTGCCGGTCGGGGAGGCCCGTCGCGTCCTGGCCGATGTGCAGGCGGCCGTGCATGTCGATCTGTCGGGCATCGAGGAGTCCGAACGGACGGTCGAAAGCGAAGGGCATACGCTCCGCCTGAACCTCGTCCGTCCTTCGGGGGCGGGGCGCGGGTATCTTCCGGCGTTCGTGTTCATTCACGGCGGGGGCTGGGTGCTGGGCGACTATCCCACCCACAGGCGGCTGGTGCGCGACCTTGTCGTGGAGTCGGGTTGTGCGGCGGTATTCGTCAACTATACTCCTTCGCCCGAGGCGCATTTTCCGAAGGCTGTCGAGGAGGTGTATGCCGCAGTGAAATGGGTGGCCGAAAACGGCCGGGAGATCGGGGTCGACGGCAGCCGGCTGGCGCTGGCGGGCAACAGCGTCGGCGGTAACATGTCGCTTGCGGCGGCGCTCGTGGCCGAGGATCACGGCGGGCCGCGGCTGCGCACGCTCGTGCTGATGTGGCCCGTGACCGATGCGGGGTACGACTGGGATTCGTATGTGAAATACGGCCGCCAGCGGTTCCTGACCGCGCCGTTGATGAAATGGATGTTCGGCAAGTACGTTTCAGATCCGGCTCAGCGCGGCAACGACCTCATGTCGCCCGTGCGTGCTTCTGCCGAACGGCTGCGGGGATTGCCTGCGACGCTGATCGTCGTTGCCGAGAACGACATCCTGCGCGACGAGGGCGAGGCGATGGGGCGTCGTCTGGACGAGGCGGGCGTCGAAGTGACGACCGTGCGCTTCAACGGCGTGGTACACGATTGGGGAATGCTCAACGGGTTCGCCGCATTGCATCCGACGCGCACGCTGATACGGCTGGTTGGCTCCGTATTGCGGGACTACCTGGAAAAATAGGGTTGGGGCTGCATTGGGAATTGTGCCGGGCTGTACTCAAACAGGCGGGCGGTGCTCAACAGGCTGACGGTGTTCAAAGAAGGGCGGGCCGATTTCAGGGGCGGATCAGTGCCGGACGCTCCCCCGCGACAGGATATCCTCGAAATAGGCGATGGTCTTTACCAGTCCGTCGCGCAGCTGGATCGTGGGTTCCCAGTCGTTGAGCATCTTGCGGGCCAGCGAGATGTCGGGCTTGCGCTGCTGCGGGTCGTCCGACGGCAGGGGCATGTGCATGATCTTCGACTTCGAACCCGTGAGTTCCAGGACGATGGCTGCCAGTTCGTTGATGGTGAATTCATTGGGGTTGCCTATGTTGACCGGGCCCGTGAAATCGTCGGGCGTATCGTCCATCAGGCGGATCATCCCTTCGACCAGGTCGTCGATATACTGGAACGAGCGGGTTTGTTCACCGTCGCCGTAGATCGTGATCGGTTCGTTGCGCAATGCCTGGACGATGAAATTCGAGACTACGCGGCCGTCGTTGATGTCCATCTTCGGGCCATAGGTATTGAAAATCCGGACGATTTTCACCGGGATGCCGTGTTCGCGGTAGTAGCTCATGAAGAGCGACTCGGCACAGCGTTTGCCCTCGTCGTAGCACGAGCGCAGCCCCAGCGGATTCACGTGTCCCCAGTAATCCTCGGTCTGCGGATGTACCAGCGGGTCGCCGTATACTTCCGAAGTCGAAGCCTGCAACACCTTGGCGCGGTTGTAGCGCGCCATGCCGAGCATGTTCATCGCGCCGATAACCGAAGTTTGCGTCGTCTTGATCGGGTCGTGCTGGTAGTAGATGGGCGAAGCAGGACAGGCAAGGTTGTAGATCTCTTCGACCTCCGCCATGTAGGGGTAGATTATGTCGTGCCTTATGACTTCGAAATTGGGGTGTTTCAGCAGGTGCCGGATATTGCTTTTGTGCCCGGTAAAATAGTTGTCGATGCAGATCACGTCGTTTCCTTCGTCAAGCAGTCTTTCACATAGGTGCGAACCGATGAATCCGGCACCGCCAGAGATTAAAATCCTCTTCATTCCAAATCGCGTCTTTTTTGATCGTCAAATATACTGATTTTATTTGTAAAAGCATATCTTTGTACGCGTTAATCGCTTTAATAGTGCACAAAATGGGTCGCAAAGCCGTTTCTTTCCTTTTTTATGGCATTTCGGTGGTGCTCACCGGGCTGCTTCTGGTCGCCGCCGTCCTGTGCCGGTATGCTTCGTCCGTCTCCCCCGGGGAGGGCGGATTCTGGGCGACGCTCGCATTGCTGATGCCGGTCGTGCTGCTGGCCAACGTAGTTGCGCTGGTCTGGTGGGCGGTTCGCCGCAAATGGATTGTCCTGCTGATGCCACTGGTCGCGCTGGTGCTCAACCTGGGGTATATTTCGGCCATGGTACAGCTTCCCGATTTCAAGGACTCGGGTGACCCGCACGACATCCGCATCGCCACGCTCAACGTAAACGGATTCCGCAGGCTGGGTTCCATGCCCGCTACGGCCAGGGCCATCGCCGGCATGGTAAACCGCGAGCAGGTCGACGTGCTTTGCCTGCAGGAGTTTATGGACAGCAGGGAATTCCCGGCCGACAGCATCGGGAAGGTCTTTGCTCGGCGGATGCCCTATTTCCTGCATGAGGGCGGTGCGGCCCTGGCCAGCCGTTATCCCGTTCTCGATCATAAATACGTCCGGTTTGCCGATACGAGCAACGACTACCTGCGTGCCGACCTGCTCGTCGGCGGCGATACGGTGCGGCTCTTCGCTGTCCACCTCCAGACTTCGGGCATTGCCCAGCTCAGGCACCGGTTCCGGAAGGATTACGACCGCGACGCCCCCGTCGAGCAAATCTTGGGCGAACTGGAACACAACAGTAGTATCCGTGCCGGGCAGGTAGGTGAAATCCGTGCCGAAATGGATGCTTCGCCCTATCCGGTGATCCTTGCGGGCGACTTCAACGATACGCCTTCGTCCTATACCTACCGTACGATGAAGGGGGACATGACCGACGGTTTCCGTGACAGCGGGAGCGGTTACGGCGGTACTTTCCGCTATCTGGGAGGGGTACTGCGCATCGACTACATCTTTTACGACGACGCTTTCGAGGGCATCCGTTATTACATGCCTCAGGAAGATGTCAGCGACCACAAGGCCGTGGTCGCTGAACTGCGGTTCAGGTAGCGGGTATAATAGTCCCGCTGCTGCCCCTCCCCTCCGTCAGCGCGTCTACTGCGCTTCGGCCACGCCGCATTTTTTCATCTCGTTGCGGCCATGGAATACCGGGTAGTACATCAGCTCGGCACGCGCCGGGTTGAGGTGGTAGGAGCCCGTATAGCGGGGCAGGAGCCTGACGGTGAAGGTATGCGTCCCCTTGCGGAGCTTGTTGCAGAAGACGGCGACCTTCTCCTTGTAATATTCCCGGTGTGTTTCTTTCCAGAAATCGCCTTTTTCTTTCGAGTCGTAGGAACAGCCTGCGGGGATCGGGATCTCGACCATGACGTATTCGGCGTCGGAATCGGCCGTTACGGTTGCCACCAGTTCGACGCGCTCCCCGGCATGGAGAGTTGTCACGGGCTTGCCGTCCTTGCGGAACAGGGTAGAGACCGTGAAGCCTTCTGCCGCACGTTCCGGTTTGTCGTTCCAGGCTTGTTGGTAGGCTGTGAAGAATACGGGCATGGAACCCTCTTTGCGGACGGTTATCTCCTTTCCGGGGGCGTATGTCCGGGTCAGCGGGAATTTGCCGAACCGTTGTCCGTCGATCGTCAGGCTCGCTTCGCGGAATGTGCCGCCGTCCTTCTCCAGCATGTCGGGCATGATGGTTTCCACGATCCGCGACGATTCGTAGGTGTTGCGCCACGAACCGCTTTTACGCTGTTCGAAGAAGTAGTTGCGGATCTTTTCCAACTCGGCCTTGCGGTTGCCCGCGGCGCGCAGGATGCGGTATGCCGTGAGCGTGTTCTCGACGTCGCTCATGTCCGGCTGCGCGAACCTGCGGGGCGTCGGTTCCAGCGGCGCTTTGTCGCGCCAGTACAACGATCCCATCATGGTTCGGGAGGCAAGAGCCAGCAGCGAATCCGCGGCGGGCATCCCATCCGGGGCGAGCTGTTGCAGCATTTCCGCCGTCCGGAGCCGGTTGCCGAGCGTCGCGTCGGGGATCGACGCGATGAAGGCGCAGTAGCGCGGGTAGTCGATCCTGGCGTCCAGCTTGCGGAGAAGCCCCACCAGCGAGAGCAGTTCGTTTTTCCGCATTCCCGTCGAGTCGGATGCCGCCGCCGGCATACGGCGGTTCAGGCCGGCCAGCAGCGCGTCCGTCAGTGCCTGCCGGTCGAGGCCGGTCTTATAACCCTCCGTTTCGGCGTCGAGAAGTGCCTCCACGACCTGCTGCGAGATCCACAGCTCGGTCTGTTCCCGATTCCACCACCCCCATAACTTGCCGTCGTTCTGGTTGGCCGCCAGTTTGCGGAGCAGGTTCGTGACCTTGTCGTCGTCCTTGAATTTCCGTCCGAACAGGGTGTATATCCGTTTTTTCGAGAGCAGCGCCTTGACCTTCGAAGCCATTTGCTCGTTGCAGAGGTGGGGGTAGAGGTCGATGTTTTCGATCTCGTCGAGGAATGCCTGCATGGCCGATGCCTCGGCGTGGATCGTCACGGTGCCCAGCGCCGGGTCGGGCGTGAACCGCAGGGCCGCGGTGTCGTTGAGGACGGCGAACTCCCCGTGGGTTTCCAGGATTCCGGCCTTGTAGATCGGGATCGCACGCCGCTCCCCGTCGAAATAGCCTCCGGGCGTCGTCAGCGAGTAGACGATCCGGATGCTGTCGGCATCCCCTGCGACGGCGGGTATTGCGTCCGTATGCGAGGTGGCGATGCGTATTTGCTTCTCGGCTGTCCGTCCGTCGGTTTCGATCGTGCGGCGTACGGACAAGGTGTCGCCGGTGTGGTTGGTCAGCCGTCCGGCAGCATTGAGGCTGTCGCCCGCGATGGCGAAGCGGGGGACGGAGAGCTGGGCGTTGAGCGGCTTGTACGATTTTATGCGCAGTTGCTTCCTGTCCGTCTGTCTGCGGCCGCCGACGACGATGAAATTGGCGTCCCAGCTGGTGATGTCGTCCGGATAAGTCACTTCGAAGGTCAGACGCCCCGCTTTGTCGGTCGTCAGGCGGGGTTTCCAGAATGCGTCGTCGTGGAAATCGGTGCGCAGCGTGTTCGGCATGCCGGCCTCGAGCGGGAAGCGGTCGCCGCCCGCCCCGTTCCGGTCGGTGGTTTCGATGAAGATGATCCCGTTTGCGGCCCTCGTCCCGTAGATTGCGGTGTTCGCGTCCCTGACGAGGTTCATCGACAGGATGCTTCCCCGGTCGAAGTCCGACAGTGCCCCGTCGTAGGGTACGCCGTTCACGACGATCATCGGGGCCTGACCGGCGATTGTGCCCGCTCCCCGCACCTGTATCCCGGCGGCCATGCCCGCGAGCGTGCTGGGGAGCGTTTCCGTCTGCTCGTCGAATTCCGCGAATGCCACTTCCGTTGTGACCGTTGCGGAATTGGCCCTGCTTCCCACCACGGCCCTCTTTCCGGACTTCCCGTAAGCTACGACCACGACTTCGTCCAGCGCGTTGTAATCTTCCTCCAGGACGATGTTATAGTCGTAGCCGGAGATCAGTTTGGTGGCGAAATTCCGGTAGCCGATATAACTGACGACGAGCGTTCCCCGTCCCGTGTCCGAGAGGGTGAATTTCCCGGCCGTATCCGTGACAGTCCCGGCGTCAGTCACGTCGATCTGCACCGATGCCCCGGCAATGGGTTCTCCATCCGGGTCGCGCACGGTGCCTGTGACAACTTTGCCCGTCAGGTTGGCTTCGCTGATGCGCCCCGGGTTTCGCAACGGGTTGTCCCGCTCCGCCTCCGCGGGCTTGTAGTCGGCCAGCGGTGCCGCGGGGCGCGATACGCGCAACATCCTTTCCAGTTTCCCGAACAGCGCGCGGCTGCGGTCGTCGGCCGGTTCCTTTACGAGCGAATCCATCCGCAGGTAGTTGATGCCGCCCTTTCGCAGCCTTATCGTGGCCGAACAGCGGGTCGTATCCCTGAAGATGAGGTCTACCCGGAGGTTCCCCTCCGGCAGCCTGTCGATTTCGGTCGTCGTGCCGTAGTAGAGCCTGCTGGCGGGGTACTTGCCCGTCGATTGCAGGAGCACCATGATCGGCTGTGCCCTTGTGCCGTCCGCCAGTTTGCCTGGGGCGAGTTGCAGGCGGCAGCTGTCCATGAGCGAGATCGGCGGGACGGCCGAGATCAGCCCCGATTCGTTCTCGACCATGTCGGCGAGCCTCCGCCTGAATATGCCGCGGATCGATTCGGCCGTAAGCGCGTCCTGCCCGAAGCAGACCGCCTGCGTGAAAGGTTCGAGCTGCCTCTGGATCGGGTTCTGCTCCCAACTCTGCTGTTTCAGGTAGTTGTTCCGAATGTCGTAACGGTAGCCGCCCTCGATTTCGAAACTGTTGACCGCAAGTGTGTCCGAATAGAGCGTGCCGACCTGTATGCCCCCGGTGGTGAATCCCCGGTAGGGGAACGGCCCGGCCAGGATTGCCGCTTCGGCCTGCGGCCTGTACCGGCGGTAGCGGCGGGTCTGCTTCTGCGTGCCGTTGAGGTAGTAGCAGACCCCGCCGGCGTTGATAATGCCCGGCAGTTCGGTTTCAACGGAGTAGGAGGATTGCCTGTCCGGCTGTCCCGTGAGCAGGGTCGCTTTCCCGAAGGTGTTGTCGACCGTAATCATGTGCCGTGTCAGCAGCGCCGTCTCGCGCTGCGTGAGCATGCCTTTCTCTTTCCGGTCGTATTCCCGGACGGAGATCCGCACGGGACGGTTGTCCCCGGGGGCCTCCCCGGGTCGCACTGCGGATCGCCCGCCGTCTACCGAAACGATGGTCTTCAGCCCCTCGCCCGCATAGACGTTCTCGACGGTCACCTCCCTGTCGTAGGTGCGCAGCCGCAGCGTGTGCAGCCCCGGCCATATCGGGAAGCTGTACGGCGTCAGTTGCTGCGCCTGTTTGAAATAGTGGGGCTGTTCGTCGATCCACAGAACATGGATGCCCTGCACCTCCCCGTCGACGACCACATAGGGGGATAGCTGGGTGAGTCTTCCGGGGGCCTCCTCGGCATAGGCGTAGAACGGTTCCGGGTAGAGGAATTTGTAGTATTCGATCGAATCAAGTCCCATGCGCTGCCGCCACAGCGGCCAGTCCATCCCGGTGCGGATGTTGAAGAGGAACTCCTCGTCGGCCTCGTAGTTCTTCGGGGTGATGGCCTTTCCCGACGCCGACTTCCCGTATATCGCCACTGCCGGCGGCAGGGCTTCGAATTTCGAGGTGAACGCATAGGCCGTCACGTCGGCATTTTTCACCGGGCGTCCCTTGCGGTCTTTGACCGCCACTTCGACCTTTGCGCTCTGTCCGGGATAGACGGTCGCCGCCGTCGTTACCTCCATCGAGATGTTTTTCTCCGTGAAGGGCAGTTCGCCGCGTATCGTCCGGGCATTCTCGCCCTGCAGGTAGGCTATCTGCATCGAATAGCCCTTGCGGCCGTTGTCCTTGCGCGCGAAGTCGAGTTCGGTGGCATACCCTTTGGCAATCGTCTTGTCCCCCATGCAGATCGTGTACCAGAACGGGAATTTCGCGGGGTTGTCCACCACCAGCCGGACGGTGCCGTCCCGGCGGAAGAAGCGGTGCCCGATCAGTTCGCCCGGCAATTTTCCGACCTCGATGTCCTCCGATGCCGTGGCGCTCTGCACCTCGTATTCGCTGACGATCCACGACAGCGGCACACTGCAGGGCAATGTGACCGAATCCTGCCATACGATTCCGTATTCCGGGTTGTAGGCGGTTACCAGGGCACGGCTTTCGACGCTTTTGCCGTCGTACAGCTCACGCAGGGCGAGCATCCCCTGGCCGGCCGAATAGTCGATCCGCCTCCGCCTTGCGTCCCGGTACAGGCTTATGCGCTCATCCCTGCGTTCGTTGCCCGCATCGAAGAACGAGCAGGCGACGTTGTAATACATCGACACGCCGTCGACGAATATCGAGTCGGGCAGGATGATTTCCTTCGTGGACTTGCCCTCCATGTCGAACGTATGCTCCCAGAGCCGGTCGGGGACGAATGCCGTGCGGGCGAGGAATTTGCAGCCCATGTACCTGGCGGGTTTGACCAAGACCTTTACCCGTCCGTCGTATACCGGCATGTTGTTCTCATCCACGGCGCTCAGTGAAATCCTCACCGTGTCGCCCCGTGCGTATTTCTGTTTGTCGGCCCTGGCCGTGAAGGTGAGCTTGCCCAGTTCGTACTCCTCATAACGGAAACGGCCCGTGATGTCATTGGCATGCTTGTCGCCCGTCCGGAAACGGAGTGTGTAATCCTTGTCGAGGCGGAGACGGAGGCTGTCCGACAGCCTCAACTCCCATTCGTACATGCCGGGACGGTAGGGCTCCAGCGATACGAGGGTCGTGTCAATCGACGGGGAGTAATACGAAACGAGTGCCACGTCGACCTTCCCGTCGAGGGGCTTGCCTTTGCGGTTGATGTGCGCCTTGAATTTCACCGTTTCCCCGGGTTTGTACCTGGGTTTGCTGAATACCACGAACCCGTCGTACTTGTCCCGCGCGGGCAGCTTCCCCGGTGCGAAAACCCGCTTGAAGGCTGTTTTGACCTTTCCCCAGGCCGTTTTGAGGAACCCGGGACGGTAGGTGTAATCCGGTTCGTTCGCGATGGTGATGTAATGCAGTACGCCGTCGTTGTTTACCTCGACCGTGGCCTCTTCGCCGCGGATGCGCGGGAGGTTGTAGGTGCATGTGCCGGGGTCGTATTTCATCCGTTTCGAGCCCCGTTTTACCACGGCATCGTCGATGATGTTGCCCAGCGTGTCGCAGAGTATCAGCATCACCTGCTCGTCCCTGACGAGCCTGTAATAGAAATTGTCTACGACATGATCGCCGTATACGAGTTTGTTCCCGTCCGTCCAGACCCGCAGGTAATTTCCCCGGGGGAGCTGCGGGATCTTTCCCGACGCAGTATATTTGCCGACGAACGTGTGCAGCATCCCTTCGTCGGGCGCCTTGCCTTTCACATGTAGTTCGCGGAGCTCTCGGGCATCGGGTTTATAGATGAATATTTCCGGGGAGGTGCGGCGGCTTTCGGGCAGTGGGGTCTGCGCCAGGCAGGCGGCCGTGCAGAGAAGCCCCACGAGGATTGTACTGCAATACTTCATGGCGAGGTCGGGTTTTTATCCTGCAATATAACAAAAAGATCGCTCATGGCGACCTTTTCGGGGAGGTATCCGTGTGTCCGCCCGGATTTTACGGTATATATACCGTTTTTTCCGCCTTTTCGCGGCGGAAAAAAGCGGCCAGCCCGTCGAGGAGCCATTTATCGCTCAGGGACGCGCAATACCCCCCCCCGTGTCTTCTACGGTCTCGGACTTAGGCTGCACCTTGGCGATGGTGAACGTAAACGTGGAGCCTTCGCCCAGCGTCGATTCGATGGTCAGCTCCCCGCCGTTGCGGCGCGTGAGGTCTTGTACGAGTTGCAGGCCCAGGCCCGATCCCTCTTCGTTTTTGGTGCCGTAGGTGGTGTAGTGTATTTCGGGGTTGAGCAGTTTGGGCAGGTCTTCCTCGCTGATGCCCGTGCCGAAGTCGCGCACGCTTATCACGGCATGGGTGGGGGTTTCCCGCACGCGGATGACGATCCGTCCGCCCTCGTTGCTGTACTTGATGGCGTTCGACATCAGGTTGCGCATGATCGTTTTCACCATGTCCACGTCGCACGGGACGGTGATCGGGCCGGGGATGTCGTATTCGACGGCGATGTTCTTGACCTGTGCCACGAGGTCGGACATCTTGCTGGCGAAAACCACGACCTCCGAAATGTCGACCTCCTGGAACACCGTGTTCATGCGCCCGATCTGGCTCTTCGTCCATTTGAGCAGGTTGTCCAGCAGCATGAAGGTGCTCTCGGTGATGTTGTTGCCCATCGTGATCATCTCCATGTTGTCTTCGCCTATCTGTTGCTGCGTAAGGTTTATCGAGAGCATGTTGAAAACCATCTTCAACGTGCCGATCGGCGACCGCAGGTCGTGGGCTATTACCGAGTACATCTTGTCGCGGGCGTCGACCGTGGCCTGCAATTCGTCGCGCTGCTGCATGATCGTGCGCTGCGCCGCCGCCAAATAGATGTGGTGCGATACGCGGGTGATCAGCTCCTCGTGGTTGAACGGCTTGGAGACGTAGTCGCTGGCTCCCAGTTTGAACCCCTTGACGATGTCTTCGGGGTTGTGCAGCGCCGTGAGGAAAATCACCGGGATGTCCTGCAATGCGGGATCAGCCTTCAGGTGTTTGATCACCTCGTAGCCGTCCATGTCGGGCATCATGATGTCCAGCAGGATCAGGTCGGGGAGCTCCGTCGCGGCCTTTTCGAGTGCCTCGTTACCTCCCGATGCCGTGACGATCTTGTATTTGGCACGGCTCAGCACGGCTTTCAGCAGCATGATGTTGGTGGCAATGTCGTCGACGGCCAGGATCGTGTAGTCCTCGGGATTTATGGCGATGTTTTTCATGAGGAGAGGTTTAGACATGCAAATATAGCATAATATTTCAGGTTCCGTTCAAAAATCGGTCAGGCTCTGCGGGCTTTCTCCCAGGCACCCTTTCCGCGGTGGGTCGCCAGGTACGATGCCCCGCGGAAAACATTGAGGTTCATGAAGAGAAAATAGTAGGGGATGAAGAGCAGCCTGTTGCGGTGCCCGCTGCGCTCCAGCGCCCATCCCGTGAGGGCGGCCAGGTAGAATGCGCATTGCAGGGCGAGGATCGCGGCATAGAGCGCCGGATGGCCCGACCACAGCAGCGCGACGTTGAGCGGCAGGAGTGCTGCGAGTACCACGGGGGTCAGCGTCCAGCGCAGCACGCGGTGCGATACGTACTGGAACCACAGCACTCCGTAACGGAACGGATTGAGCAGCTTGCGCAGCCGCCATACCGATTGCCACCCGCCCGCCGCGATGCGCTTCTTGCGTTTGCCTTCTTCGCCCATGTCGGCCGAAGGGCTCTCCAGCGCATAGGCGTCCTTGCAGTAGGCGATCCTGTATCCCTGTGCCGCGATCAGCATCGAGCAGACGAAATCGTCGAGCAGCGTATCCTCCCTCAGCGTCTGCCACAGTTCGCGCCGCACGGCGAACAACTCCCCCGCTGCCCCCACCGCCGAGTAGAGGCGGTGATCCAGCTCCTTGAGTTTCGATTCGTATTTCCAGTAGATGCCTTCCGTTGCGGCGGCGCCCGTATTCCCTGTCCCGGCGACGCGTTTTTCGCCGGCCACGCACCCCACTGCGGGATCTTCGAAGCAGCGGACGATCTGCGCCACGGCTTCGGGGTTGAGCATCGTATTGGCATCGGTGAATACGACCAGCGGCGTGCGGACTATTCCCAGCGCCCGGTTCAGCGCCGCGGTCTTGCCGCCCCGGCGTGGGTCGTGCAGCACCGTCACCTCGGGGTAGGCGGCGAGCAGTTCGACGGTGCGGTCGGTCGAGCCGTCGGTGATCCACGTCACGCGGATCTTTCCGGCCGGATAATCCAATGCCCGGCAGTTGGCCATCTTTTCCGCCACGACCTCCTGTTCGTTGTAGGCGGCGATGAGCAGCGTCACCTCGGGCGGGTCGGCAGGCACGTCATGCCGCCGTGCAGGGCGCACGGCTTCGCGGATCTTCACCAGCAGCCACAGCAGGATGCCGTATCCGAGGTAGGTGTAGAAGACGAGGAATACCCCCGCCCAGAAGAGTATCGCTACGGTCGTCATGCTTCGAAAAGTTCGGTTAATACCTGTTTCATCTGGTTGTCCCACGAGAGGCGTCCCTCGACCGTGCCGCGGATCTGGGCGGGCGTGAGATGCAGCCCGTCGTGGAAACGCACGAGCGCCGCGATGTCGAGGGGCGTGTCGTCGGCCGGGGCTTTCATCACGTAGCCCATGCCGTCGAAGTCGCTGTCCCGTTCCGAGTATACGAACGGGATGCCGCGTGCGGCGTATTCGCGGTTTTTGAGCGTCTTGATACCGGTGATGCCGTTGCGGTGGCGCCCGAGGCTGGCGATGCCCATGTCGCACCACTCGAATTCGGCGTCGAGCGCCGCGCCCGAACGGGGGCCGATGACCTCGGCATACTCTGCCAGGGAGTATGCGTCGATCATGCGGCGGTACTCTGCGATGAGCGTTTCCACGCCGTCGCCCGCGATGCGCAGGCGGACGATGCACTGGTGCGGGGCGGCGTAATAGTCCCGCAGTCCTTCGATCACGCGGTCGAGACCGTGCCAGAAATGGATGTTCGCCACGGCCAGCAGCCGTAAGTTGTGGTGATCCCCGTGTACCTGGGTTTTGAGCGGGATACTCCGGAAGTCGATGCCGTTGGATATACGGATCGTCGGGCGGCCGAATATCTCCGTATCGTCGGAGAAGGTGACGATGCGGTCGATGTAGCGGGCCATGCGGCAGCGGAACATGCGGTCGATGCGCAGTTTGAGCTTCCGCACCGCGGGCGACTGCGCGAATTCGGCGTCGTAAGGGTAGGTCGGGATTTCCAGCGCGATCCGCACGCCGAGTTTTTTGACCTTGCGCAGCCAGAGGATCAGCACCGGGCTGGCGTTGTGGTCGTGGCGGATGTAGAGGAACTCCACCCCTTCGTGGCGGATGTAGCGCGTGATGTCGCTCAGCGAGACCCTTTTTTCGAACTTGGCCCGCAATCCCTTGCCGAAGGTGCGGATCGCCTGCCCGCCGACCATGCGTCGCTGCGTGCCGTCGGGTGCTATCTCGATGTGGCACAGCTCGATTTCGGCGCCTTTGCGCCGCAGTGCGTCGCATTGGGCAAAGATCTTCTTGCTGATGCCGCTGTGGGCCGAAAACCCGTGGAAGACGACGAATAATCCTTTCATGCTGTTATCGGTTTTTTCGGGCGAGGAGCCGGTATGCGAGCCCTTTCAGGTCGTATTCGCCGCTCAGGTGCACATAAAGGAGCCATACGCCGAGTGCCGCCGTCCCCTTGAGGGTGAGCGACGCCACGAGCGGCATCGGCGGGAGCAACCATCCGGCTGCTGCCAGGGGCAGGCCGACGAGTGCCGTGAGCAGCAGCGGCGAGAGGAAATTTTGCCAGAACGGGCGCCACCCCGTGCGCAGCGTGAGGCAGAACAACGCGTGGTAACATTGCACGAAGTTGACGGCGAACGAGGCGCAGATGCACCAGGCCACGGCTTCGGTCGTGCCGAATGCGAAGATGCCGGTGCAGATCGCCGCGACGTTGAGCGCCGCCGAGAATACGCCGCAGAGGAAGAGCATCCGCGTGGCGTTGGCGGCCTGGAAGATCGAGCCCGAGGTGGACATCACGATCTGGATGCCGACCGAGAGCGCCAGTATCCGGAACACCGGGACGGACGGCTCCCACTGGTCGCCGAAGATGATGAGCACCAGCTCTTGTGCCGTGAAGAAGAGCACGGCCGAGAGCGGCAGCCCGATGAATGCCAGCAGCCGGACGACTTTCAGGTAGGAGGCGCCCAACTGCTTCAGGTCGTGCTGCATCTCCGAAAAAATGGGGTGCATGACGGGCGATATGACATAGGCGATGTTTTGCAGCGGGAGCATCATCAGCCGGTACGACTTGTCGTAATAACCCAGTTGCGAGAGGCTCATGTAACGTCCCATGAGCAGCTTGTCGAGGTTGCGGCTGAAATAGTTTATCAACTGGAACGAGAACTGGTGGGCCGAGAACGAGAATACTTTGCCCAGCGCCTTGCGTCCCGGGCGCAGGCGCAGCGGCAGCGGGTTCTGGCGGTAGTTTATCGCCAGGAGCATCAGGCTCGAAAACACCGGGTTGATCGTCAGTGCATAGATGCCTGCCCCGGCATAGGCCGCGGCGATGGCAGCCGTGCCCCCTGCGATTTGCACCGTGAGCGACCGCATGGCGGCGAACCGGAAGCGTTTCTCCTTCAGGATAAGTGCATTGGGGACGATGTTGGCCGCGGCGAAAAAGAGGTTCAGCGCGAGGATGCGCAGGACGTTGCGCAGCACCTGCGAATCGCCGTAGAGAGAGGCGATACTGCCGGCTGCTGCGAAAAACAGCAGCGCCATGACTGCCCCCGACCATACCGAGAGCGAAAATATCCCGCCCAGGTCGTGCCTGTCGAGGTTTTTGTGCTGGATGACGGCCGGGCCGATGCCCAGATCGCTGAAGATGGCGAAGAAGGCGATCACTACCGTGGCGATGTTCACCACGCCGAACTCCTCGGGGGTGAACAGGCGCGAAAGGATACCCGTCACCACGAGCGTTACGACGATGCCCGCGTATTTCGCGATCGAGGTATAGAATACACCCGAAGCCAATTCCCGCCTGACACTCATTTCCCGTTCCCTTTCTTTAACGGTTTCTTGAACAGCAGTGTTGCCAGGGCGCGGCCGTCGATGCTGCCCGGGTAGTGGCGCAGGGCATCCCAGGCCAGTTTCCAGCGTGTCCCGGCCGGGAGCGCCCAGGCGTTGCGCATCACGGGGCGCAGTATCTGCCTCGTGAGCGTGCGTATGAGTTGCCGCTGGCCGGCGTCGCGCGTCGCGGCAAAGCGGTTCAGTTCGCGCAGTACGGTGGTATAGCCTTCGAGATTGCGGCGCGAGAATCCGCGTCCCATGATCGAATCCCCGTGTATGCGCCGCTTGAAGAACGAACGCTCGATCCCGCCGGCGCGCGTCGCCCCGAGATAGAGCTGCGGGGTGAAGAGTTCGTCTTCGTGGAGTATCCCCGGGTAGAAGCGCAGTCCCAGCCCGCGCAGGTAGGCGGTGCGGATGAAACTCAGGCAGGCCGAAGCCCGGTAGCAGTGCAGTGCGAGCATCCTGCGCAGCAGGTCGGTGCCGTCGCAGACCTCCGTTCCGAAATATTTTGCACGCCGGTAGTCGAACCATGCGGCGTCGGAGGCTGCCGCGCCGAAGCTTTCGGCGTCGAAGAATACGAAATCGAGCCGGTCTGACTGGCAGCGTTCGTAGCAGCGTTCGAGGGCGTCGGGCTCCAGCAGGTCGTCGCTGTCCATGAAGTAGATGAATTCGCCCCGGGCACGGTCGATCCCTGCGTTGCGGGTCTGCGAAAGCCCTTTGTTGGGCTGGGTGTAGAGCCGGATGCGGTCGTCTCCGGTGGCTATGAGTTCGAGTGCGGACAGGCTGCCGTCCGTCGAGCCGTCGTTGATGACGATCAGTTCGATGTCGCGCAGGGTCTGTCCCATGATCGAACGCAGGGTCTGTTCGACATAGGCCTCCGTATTGTATACGGGGATGATGACGCTGACTTTCGGGTTATTCATCGACACGTATCCATTTTGCGCGTGCGGCGTCATAACGCTTGATTACGCGCGCCGGGTTGCCTACGGCGACGCTGTACGAGGGGATGTCCTTGGTGACGACGCTCCCGGCGCCGATCTGGCAGCGTTCGCCGATCGTGACGCCCGCCACGACCACCGAATTGGCGCCGATATGCGATTCACGTCCGATCGTCACCTCTTTGCGCACGAGTTCCTGTGCATTCGAGTCTCGTGTCCCGTCGGCATAACCGTGGTTGAACCCCGAGATGAAGACATGCTGTCCCAGTCCGGCCCGGTCGCCCAGGCGTACGGGGCCGATGACCACCGATCCGATGCCGATGCGCGCCTGGTCGCCGATCACCACGTCTCCCGCACCGTTATTGACGACCGCATAATCTTCGATCAGGGCGTCGCGTCCCACTTCGAAGCGCCGCCAGGGGAAAACGTCGAGCCGCGCGTGGCGGCGGATAAGCGCCCCGCGGCCTTTTTTGTGAACAAAAGGGTTCACGAACCAGCGTACCCAAAGGCGGGGTCGGGGGTGTTTGTGCGGCGAAATCAGCCCGATGACGAATTGTTTGAGCCGGGGGTTATTTCTGATTTTTTCAATCATAAGTCAATTACAGTGTTATATAACGAACTTTTGCAATGCGGCTGTCCGGGGTTTTGAATCCGGAGCACGAAATTTCGGCAGTACGGTATTCAGTTTGTCTTCCCGAGCGATTCGTAAAGTGCCAGCAAGTGCCGGGCGGTCTTTTCCCACGAGAAACGTTTCACCCGTTCGAGGCCGTAGGCGACTTGCCTTGCGCGGAACGCTGCGTCGGTTTCGAGCCGCAGCAGGGCGTCGGCGATTGCCTTCGGGTCGGTCGGGTCGACGAGGATGGCGCCTTCGCCCGCCACTTCGGGGATCGCCGAGGTAGCGGATGTCACCACGGGCGTGCCGCAGGCCATCGCTTCGAGCTGGGGGATGCCGAAACTCTCGCGCAGCGAGGTGTAGAGGAACGCCGAAGCCCTGTTGTAGATGGCCGGCAGGTCGCTGTTGGGGATATATCCCGCCAGGCGGAGCATCCCGCGCAGCCGGGGTTCGCCGATCTCCCGCAGGATCGCCTCCGCGGGTTGTTCCCCGAGGTCGGCGACCAGCAGCGGCAGCGGGTTTTCGGAGCGCCGTACGTATTCGGCATAGGCCTTCAGCGTACCGGGCGTGTTCTTCTTTGGGTCGGTATTGCCCAGGAAAAAGAGGTATTCGGGGTCTCGCAGGTATTTGCGGACGGTTTCCGCCGTGCCTTCCATCGGGCGGAACCGGTCGTTGTAGCCGTTGTGAATGGCCATGATGCGTCCGGGGTCGAAGTTCAGTGCGGTGCGGATGCGGTCGCACTCGAATTGCGAGACGGTGATGACCATCCGGCATCTGGGCAGGATGCGCGGCACTACCAGGCGGCGGTAGACGCGCCCCAGCGACTGGTAGAGCGATTTGTTGCGCGCGGCCTGTTGCTCGAGGAAGATGATGTCGTGGAGCGTTAGGATCAGCGGGGCATTTCCCCATACGGGCGCCGTGTTGCTTGTGCAGTGCAGCAGGTCGGGTTTCACGCGGGCCACGGCCCGCGGCAGCGCCCACTGTTCCCACAGCGGGTAGCTCGGGCAGCGGAGCGTTGTGATGTGCATGTTGGGACTCTCCTCCAGGCAACGGTCTTCGCCTTCGCCCGTGAAGATGAAGTATTCGTTCTTCGTGTCGAGCCGTTGCAGGCAGCGGATGGTTTCGAGCGCCACGAAGTCCATGCCGTGTTTGTTGGGGCGGAAGATGCGCTGTGCCTCGATCGCGATTTTCATGGTCGGTTTCCGGTATTGTTTCCGGGGGCTTCGCTTCCGGCCCCGGTATGTTCGGTGTGGATGAATTTGTCTTTGGTGCCCCGCAGCCGGAAGAGGTTGGCAAGCGTCAGCAGGAACAGGACGGGCATTCGCCTAAGGGCGTGTCCCAGCCGGGCGTCGGCCTGCTCGTCGGGCAGCGCCATCGCCATGGCCAGGAGCAGCAGCAGGACGGCCACCCACCATTTTATCGAACCCATGGGTGCGCATACCGTCATCACGACGGCCCACAGGGGCACCAGCCCCAGCAGCAGGATGCGCGGCGGCAGGCACCATTGCAGCAGCTTGTCGCAGTAATCCGTATTCCCCGAGAGGATTGCTCCCGGAAGCTGCCTTACGGCCGATGAAAGGGCGTAGAACTGCGCCGCTATCCAGCGCCGCCGCTGGTTGTAGTAGGCACCTTCGCCCTGTACCTTTTCGTCCAGCACGCGCACGTCGTCCAGGTAGTCGATGTAGATGCCCTGCCTCAGCAGCAGCGCTTCGAGCTCCTTGTCCTCGCCCGAAGTGGTGCAGCAGGCGATATTTTCGCGGAACCATTTGTAATCGAAGGCCATGCCCGAGCCGATCAGCGCCGAAGAGAATCCCAGCGCCACATGCCCGCGGCGGAAGATCGAGTTGTTGACCTCCTCGCTCGCTGCGTCGAGTACGGCGGTGTCCGTATCGCGGTTCTTGGCCGTGCGGTGTGCCTGCACGGCCTGGATGCCGCTGTCGAGGGCGTCGTTCATGCGGGCGATGAACTCCCTGCCCGCCAGGTTGTCGGCGTCGAGTATCGCCACGGCCTCCGCGCCGTCCGGGCCGATTTCCCCTACGGCAAAGTTGAGCGCCCTAGCCTTGGAGCTGTTCTCGAAGGAGGCTTCCAGCACGCGGATCGGCATCCGGCGCAACTCGGCGAGCGTGGCCGGTTGCAGCCGGTCGGCGATGACGACCACCTCGTGCAGTTCCTGCGGATAGTCCTGTTGCAGCGCGGACTGCGCTGCGTGGACGATCACCGCGTCGCTTTTGTAGGCCGGGATCAGCGTCACGAACCGGCGTTGCAGCCGTGCCGGGGGATAGGTGTCCTTGCGTGCGCGCGTCGAGGCGGCCGCAAAGACGAAGAGGTAGAGTACCGGGAGTCCCAGTACGAAGATGAATATCCAGTCGAGGATGTCGAGCAGTAGCGTCATGCCGTTTTGTTTTTCAGGGTGAAGAAGCCTCCGGCACCGTGCCGTATGGCCTTTGCCAGGTCGCGGCGCCCGTGTGCCAGCGCCGCGGCGATGCTTTTGGGTACGGCGATGCAGAGCTGGTAGGCGACGGAAAGCATCCGGGCGGTGCCGTGCAGGTTCCGCCATGCGAACAGCAACCGGTTGCGGGTCAGGTAGTAACTTCTCAGGGGACTTTGCTGTCCGCTCGTCGCGCTCTCCTTGTGGAATACCGTGCAACGGGGGTCGTAGGCTATTTTCCAGCCTTGTTCACGGATACGCACCGACCAGTCGAGTTCTTCGTAGTAGAGGAAATAGATGTCGGGCATCGGCCCGGCTTTTCGGGGTACTTCGCGCCGTACCATCATCGCCGCGCCGTGGGCGTAGGGCGTGTCGCGCGGCGTGTCGAACGACCCGTCGTCGGGCATCCCGAAGCCGATGAGCGCGTTGCGCAACGTGACGTGTGTCAGGGGCGTATATCCGGCGAACTGGATATGCCGCGGGGGAGCGAAAAACCGGATCTTCGGGCATACGGCGCCGATCGCGGGGTTGCCCGCCAGGGTTTCGCAGAGGTAGTGCAGCGTGTCGTCTTCGACCTCGGTGTCGTTGTTGAGCAACAGCAGGTAATCGCCTGTCGCGGCTGCGAACCCCAGGTTGTTGCCTCCGGCGAATCCCAGGTTCCGCTCGCTGCGCAGCGCTTTGATTTCCGGGTAGCGTTCGCGCAGCATGGCCGCCTCGTCGCGGGCGGAGCCGTTGTCCACCACGATGATCTCCAGCGGCGAGGTGACGTGCCGCCGCAGCGATTCGACCATGGCACAGGTAAGCGCGTAGCCGTTGTAGTTGACCGATATGACCGAAATCAGCGGTTTCATGCTATTCGTAATTTTCCCTTGCGTGTGGCCGTTGTGCGGACATCGCCCTGTCCAGTATCTCCTTGCGCGCCAGTTCGCGGTCGAAACGCGGCGCGAGGAAGATGAAACCCATGCTCATGTAGAGGATGGCGCCCGTGGGGATCTGTCCCAGAATTTCATTGGCATAGGCCATGACCACGATACCCGAGATTCCCGCCGTAAGCGCCGCCGTGAATCCCCTCAACTGGGTGTTCCGCAGTTTGAAGATCACCAGGTAGGCGCCACGCGCCAGTATGTAGAGCAGGATGCCGATGTGCAGCAGGATGCCGACGACGCCCGTTTCGACCCAGACCATCACGAACCACGAGTCGGTCGGAATCTGCGACAATGCCGCATTCGGGGCGAAGGTCTTGGCCTTGCCGCCGCCGTGTCCCAGTCCGGCGCCGAAAGGCTTGTCAGCCATCAGTTCGCGCAGTTTGGCCTGGTTTGCCAGGCGCACCTGGAACGAGGGGTCGTTTGTGTTGAAGGCGCTGCGGGCACGCCGGATAATGCTGTTTCCCTGTCCGATGGTGGTGAATTTCAGGAATATGAAGGCTGCGATGATCAGGAAAACACCCGCGCCGATCATCTTGATGTTGCGCGACATCATGATGAAGGCCGAGTAGCCCACGAACGGTACGGCCAGTGCGCTGCGGGTTCCCGAGATCAGCATGCCGTAGCATGCCGCGGCCGCCACGAGCAGCAGGTAGAGCTTCATCCACGAGTTGCGGTAGTAGAGTGCCGAAATCGAGAATACGACCATCGACAGCCCCATCGAGCCGCCGAAATTGGCCGCGTCGCTGAAGAACGAGAAGTAACGCACGCCGCTGTGGATGATGTGTGTCGAACGGCCGCCCAGCACGAACAGCCAGTAGTTCTCCGCGGCGTTAAAGCCGAAGAATTTCTGCATGCAGGCTTTCCCGACGGCGATCAGTGTCAGCACCGACCAAACGGCGAGCATGTATTTCAGGTATTTGTACTCGGTCATCGTGAGCTGCGTGAGCACGACGATAAAGAAGAAATAAAACGCGATCGACCGCACCGACGAGAACCATCCCGCGACCGAGACCGACTCCGGGTTCACTATTTCGAGGATGCAATAGGCCATCCAGATCGCCGCCACAACGGTCAGTCCCGAGCTGGCTCGCTTCCATTCGATGGGACGCATCAGGGCTTGCAGCGTTATTATCAGGAAGTTGTAGAAGATCAGTGCGTCGAGGATCATCCCGAACGGCAGGTCGTAGGCATAACGCGTGAGCGTCATGATGAAATAGTTGACCACGAACAGCCCGAGCATCGATATGGCGGGGTTGCGCAGCGTGACCCACAGGATGCACAGTGCAGCCGGGATCACCGAGACGGCCAGGCCGGCGAGCAACCCGTATTTGGTGAACGCCATGATGAGCACGGCCACGCCGGCGGCAAGCATTGCCCCGACGATGAGCCGGGGCACGCTGACCGGGGTGGTTATGCTGCCGTAGTGTTCCATGACGTGCCGCAGTTTATTTGACGGCCGTGAATCCGAACTGGCTGATCTGATACCCCAGCCTGCGAAGACGGCTGTAAGGGGGCATCAGGCCCGTGAAGGTTTGCACCACGTCGCGCCCCGCACAGTTGAGGCAGAGGACGACGGGGGTGCGTCCCGAGAGTTTTTCGGCCTTCTCGAAAAGTAGCTGGTCGGTGTCTTTCCACGTGCGGTTCGCCGGGGCGATGACGATGCTCAGCGCCGCATGGCGCAGCAACTCCTTCGGGACGGAGCTCGTGGCGAAGGGCGGGTATTCCACCAGCACTACGTCGGCCTCGGCGAGGGGAACTTCGCCCGGGGTGTCGTGCACGAAATCCCCGAGTTTCTCGGCCAGCAGGTACTCTTTGCGTTCGATGTCGAAATCCTTGTTCCACGATACGATGCGGACTTTCATGTTCGCTTCGCGGAAGAATGCCGCCAAGTGTTCGGCGATCAGGCTCTTTCCGTCCCCGCGCTCGGTGCTCAGGATATTGAGTACGTTGGGCTGTTTGGCCGGGTCGAAATAGTTGACTGCCGCATTGCCGATATAGCGGGATGCGATCTCGCGGTATTGCTTGGTAAACCTCCGTTGCCCGAAATAGGCTTTGCCGGGAAAGGCCCCGATGACCCGCCCCTTGGTGATGCGCTCGGCGCGGACTTTGTCACGCAGCGTGCGGTCGAGCAGTTCGAGCAGGATGAAGAATCCCAGTACGAACAGGAGCGTGGCGAGGCCTGCTGCGGCAACCATCATCTTGCGTTTGCTCGGTTCAGCCTCCAGGGGAAGCACCGGGGCGTTGATGATCTTCAGCGTCGCCGAAGTCATCTGCAGGTTCTTCTGGCGCAGGCGGGCCGTATTGAGCGCCGTGAGGATCGAGAGGTAAGACTGTTCCGAGAAGTTGATTTCGCGTCCCTTGCGTTTCAGGGTCGAGCCCACGGGCGAGAACTGCGTATATTTCTGGTCGAGTTCCTGCTTGCGGAGCTTCATCACCGCCAGTTCGGCGCGGGATTTCTCGGCCAGCAGCACGGCGGCGAGCCACTCCGTCACGATCGAATTTGCCGAGAGTCCCTCCTTCGTATACTGCTGGTTGGCGATGTTCGTCGTGAGCTCCTGCAGGCTGCGGGTCTCCTCGCTCAGTTTCCTGCGTAACTGCCCCGTGTCGTTGCGGCTGGCGGGCATGGCCGTCCGGTCGGAAATACCTTCCGTGCCGTCGGTTTCGGGCTGGAAGGCCTCGGCGGCCGACAGGCGCGAATAGATGCTCCCGATCTTATGGAGTTTCTCGATGAACTCGGCGTTGTTGCGGAAAGTCTCCTGCAACCCTTCGAGCTGCCCCTCGATCGAGGCACGCAGTTTCTCGGCGCTCTCGAAGTTCAGCAGGATCTCCTCGTAGCGCAATTCGTAGTCGCGCGAGAGGGCGGCGATGTGCTTGGTCTGCTCGTCGTAGTTGATGACACGGTGCTGGACGTTGTAGTCGCGCAGCGAATCCTCCAGGTTGCGCAGGTTGTTGCCCACCCGCTCCAGCTCGGATTCGAAATAGGCGATGACGTTGTTCGTCTCGCCGAACCGCAGGTCGCGGTACTGCTTGACGAATTCGTCGTTGAGGATAATCAGCGTGTTGTAGACGATATACGGGTCGTCGTTCTCGTAGCTGATTTCCAGCATGTCGCTGTTGGCCAGCCTCTTGACCTTGATCTGGCTCAGCGCCTGGTAGCTGTAATACGGAGGGCTCCAGTGGAACATGCCGTAGACGTGGTTGTTATGGTCTATCTCTTCGTATTTGCGCAGATTCTCGTAAGTGTTCTTTTCCGAAGTGTGGTCGACGAGCTCCATGACGTCCGGCGGGGTTTTGCTCAGCAGGTACCGTGAAGTACGTGCCGAGAGGTACTGGTTGTCGTTGTCCGGGTCGAGATGCGTAAGCCCCTGTGCGTAGAGGCGCAGCGAGACGTTCTTGAGCGTGGACTGCGACAGGATGATGTTGATCAGGTTGTCCATCGCGTTGTTGATGACGTTCCAGTCCTGGCGCGAGCCTTCGGTGGTCGTGATGTCGTATCCCGAGACGATGCCCGTGTAGATCGTCGTCGTGGATTTATAGTTGCGCGGCTTGGTACCCATCTTCAGGTAGACGAGCAGTGCGACCAGCAGCGGACAGAGTATCAGCCACCACTTGATGCGGTAAAGAAACCGCGCGGTATAGGCGATGTAATTCATATGCTATTCGGTTTCGGGCGCTTCTTTCGACACCCCGGGCATTGATATGGGTTTGTTGATGATCGGCGTGTGCGTGAGTATCTCGAGCCGCAGCAGGGCGTCGTTGAGGTTGCGCCGCACCTGCTCGTATTCGCGGGTCGCCGAATTTTCGAGGCTCTTCTGGCGGCTCAGCGTCTGCGCGTCGAGCTTGCCTTTGACGAAGTCCACTTCGGTCATGCGGTATTGTGCCTCGGACGTGATCTTGGCTTCGGCGGCGCTCCGCAGGATCGAGAGCTGCTCGACGGCCGTGGTGTAGGCGTCGATGATCTTCATGCGCAACTCGTCGTACCAGCGGTCGAGGTCGTACTGGGTGTTCTCGATACGCTTCTTCTGCTGCTTGATCTTGTTGCGGCGGTTGAAAATCTCGTCGAGCGGGATCGAGAGCGAAGCCCCGACGTTCCACCAGCTTTGCTCGCGCCCGGTCGTGGTCGTCGTCCATATCGGGATGTTGCTGTCCTGATAATTCTGGTTGTAGATGTCCGACGATCCGTAGTTGTAGTTGGCGTTGAGCTTGAAATTGCGCATCCAGTTGCGGCGCACGGTTTTCAGTTCGCGCTCCTCGATCTCGCGGTTCGACTCGTAATAGCCGACCTGCGGTGCATGGCGCGCATTCTCCATCAGTACGTGGAGCGGGGGCAGCTGCATGTCGATGTAATCTTCCGGAGTAAGCCGTTGCAGGTCGCTGTATTCGAATTCGGGTGGTGTAGGCTCGCTTTGCGCCGTTGCGGCGACAGCAGCCAGCAGCAGCCAGAGTGTGAAGACGGCCCTTTTCATATGTTGCTGGGTTTTAAACATTTTCTTTCTGTATGAATGCGGTGAACGTGCGCAGGATTATTTTCAGGTCGAACCACGGCGACATCCTGCGGGCGTATTCGATGTCGAGCTGCTTGCGCTGTTCGGGCGAGAGTTTCCCCGCCTGCCCGCGTTTTTCGACCTGCCACAGTCCCGTGAGGCCCGAGGGGCACATGAACCGTTCGATATATTCGTCGCTCGTGAGGCGTTCGGCCTCGTAGAGGGGCAACGGGCGGTTGCCCACGACCGACATGTCGCCCCGCAGGATGTTGAAGAGCTGCGGGAGTTCGTCGATGCTGTATTTGCGCAGGAAACGCCCCAGGCGCGTGATGCGGGGGTCGTTCTCGATCTTCACGAACGCGTTTTCCTGTTCGGTTTCCAGCTGGTGCTGATGGGCCTCCTCGGGGATCACGAAATCGTCTGCATAGAGCATGCCGTTTTCGGTGTCCGCCAGCAGTTTGCGGATCTCGTCGTCGTTGAGCGCCATCTTCGCATCGTCTTCGGCGACGGGTTCAGAGGCATACTGGTTCAGATCCTCCAGCTCCTTGAGCCGCTGATCTGCGTCGGAGTGCATCGAGCGGAACTTCAGGAAATCGAAGATCCGGTAGTTGCTTCCCACGCGTTTCGACTTATAGATGACCGGCCCCGGGCTGTCGAGTCTGACGGCCACGGCCACGGCTATAAGCAGGGGCGAGAGCAGGAGGATCGCCGAGAGCGATGCCGCGATGTCGAACGCCCGTTTCCAGAGCGGCATGCGGAACAACTCTACGTCGTTCCCGCTACCTGCGACGGGTTTGTGGACGAACGTATAGTCGGTCATGAATTGCAGTATGCGGAGGAAATCTGCGCGCGATATGTCGTCCGGCACGGCGCTGTTCACACCGGCTCCGAGGTATGCGCGCCGCTCCTCCCCGGTCAGTTGCCCCGAGATGATGAGGATGATGCCGGCACCCGGGAACCAGGAGCGCAGGAAGCGGATGCTGCGGATGTCCTCCTCGCCCTGCTGTTCGTAGAGGATGAAGGCGTGGTCGTCCTTGAGCGGCATGAGCTTGCCCATGGCTGCGCCGATATCCCCTGCGATACGCATCTGTCCCTCGGTCAGCTCCGTGAAACGGGCCGTGTGGTTGCCTCTGCCTTTGATGTAGATGACGGGGTACTTCAATCCAAAATCTTTTTAATCCTTATTTTGAGTTCCTGCGGGTTGAACGGTTTGACGATATAGTCTTCCGCACCCTCTTCCAGCAGGCGGATGCGTTCCGAGGTGCTGTCCTCGCTCGAAAGCATCACGACCGGGATCTGCTTGAAGAGTTCGTTGAGCTTGAGGTATGCCAGGAATTCGTCGCCGCGCATTTCGGGCATGCGGATGTCCGAAATAATCAGGTCGGGCATGTTCCCCCGCGAGAGCCACTCGATGGCCTGCGGCGGGTTCTGCATGTAAAAGCATTCGTAATCCTTGTGAAGGTATGCGAAAAGTATTTTGGCGATCTGCTCCTTGTCGTCTACGATCAGTACTTTCTTGCGGTTCATGTTCGGCGGTTCGTTGTCATTGGGTTTTTCCGGAACGGGAAGCGTCGCATGCTCGTTGTCCGGTTCCGGGCGGTTGTTTATTTAAATTTACCTGGAATTCCGGAGCGGGCGTTGCAACCCGTGTCGTTTCCCGCTCCTGATCCGGATACCCCGTGCAAATATCGGTAAAAAAATTGGCATTATAAACTTTTAAGGTAATTTATATGTCAAAAACGCCCGGATTTCCCGTCCTGTTTTCGGGGTGCTGTTAATTTTTAAAGGGAAATATTTTATTATTAATCAAAAAAATGGTATTTTTGTGCAATTGTCCGGTCTTTGCCTCTGTCGGGCGATTTTGTTAAACCGATGAAGCGATGGAGTGTGACAATAGTGTAAATCCGGTCGGCAACCGTCCCCGCTTGCTGGTTGCCGAGGATAATCCGAGTAATTATAAGCTCGTCGAGGTGTTGCTGCGCCGTGATTACGACCTGTTGCACGCCTGGAACGGAGAGGAGGCCGTCGCCTTGTTCGCCGACTGCCGCCCCGACTTGGTGCTGATGGATATCAACATGCCCGTCATGGACGGCTATGAGGCGCTTCGGGGCGTGCGGGAGATTTCGCCCGACGTCCCCGTTATCGCACTCACGGCCTATGCGTTCGAAACCGACCGCTACCGCATGTTCCAGGCCGGTTTCAACGAATGTCTTGCCAAACCTCTGCGGGCGGATGAACTCCGTACGCGGATTGCGGCGCTGCTTTCGCGATAGAAAGGGAAACTATGACCAGGAACCCAATGAAAAAAAATCGGATATTTCTTCTTCTGTGTTGCGCCCTGTTGCCCGCATTGCTTCGGGCTCAAGCGCCGCAGGAGAGGGAGAGTATCCTGATTATTTCCTCGTATAATCCGGATACGCGCCGCATGTCGGGCTTCATCGCCGAGTTCGAACGCAACATCATGGCTTCGGGCATCCCGTGCGATATCTATGTCGAAACGCTCGAATGCAAGAGCATCAACGACGCACCCATCTGGATGTCGCAGACCGAGAACATGATTTCCCGGTATGAGAACAAGGGGCTTCGCGCCATCGTCCTGCTGGGGCAGGAGGCATGGGCATCGTTCGTCTCGCTGGGGCATATCCCCAAGGATGTAATGTGCTTCTGCTGCTATGTCAGTTCCAACGGCATCGTGCTCCCGCCGCCGGAGGACAGTCTCGGCATGTGGCTGCCCCCTTCGATCAATTACATGAACATGACGGACAGCCTGAACAATGTGGGCGGTATGCTCAACAAGTATGACGTCCGCCGCAATATCGAGCTGGTTCGTTCGCTTTTTCCCGAAGCCGAGAACATCGCCTTCATCTCGGATAACACCTACGGGGGTATTTCCCTCCAGGCGCTCGTACGCGAGGAGATGAAAAACTATCCCGACATGAACCTTGTGCTGGTGGACAGCCGCGAGGGGGATGATGCGATGCATGAGACCTATGCCTCGCTGTCGCACCGTTCCGCGGCGATACTCGGAACCTGGCGTGTGGGCCGCGACGGGGAGTACCTCATGCAGCGTTCGCTCAACGACCTGGTGCAGTTCAATCCGCGCATACCGGTCTTTTCGATATCCCAGATCGGCATCGGCGACGTGGCTGTGGGTGGCTATGTCCCCAAATACGAGAACGCCGCCTCGGTCATCGCATCGCAGATCAAGGAGTATTACGCCTCGGGGAAGATAGACGGGACGCATTTCCGCCTTACGGACGGCCAGTACCTCTTCGATTCGCGCAAGCTCAAGGAGTTAAAGATTGCCGAATACGCCCTGCCCAAGGGGAGTGTGGTCGAGGATACCGTAGCGGCCAAACTCTCGAAATATTCCCATTACATCGAGTTGCTCGTGGCGGGTATCGTACTGCTGGTGCTGCTGCTGGTTTTCGTTGCGGCGCTTTTCCTGCGCACGCGGCGTCTCAAGCGCACGCTCGAAGAGCGCGAGGGACAGCTGGTGGTCGCCCGCGAGAAGGCCGAAGAGTCCGACATGCTCAAATCGGCGTTCCTGGCCAATATGAGCCATGAGATCCGCACGCCGCTCAACGCCATCGTGGGCTTCTCGTCGCTGATGCAGGGCGAAGAACTTTCACAGGAGGAACGTGCCGAGTACTGCGCCATCGTGGTCAACAATTCCGAGATGCTGCTCACGCTGCTGAACGACATCCTCGACATTTCGTCGCTCGAATGCGGCAAGATCAAGTTCAACTGCTCGTCCGAGGAGATCGTGCAGGTCTGCCAGCATGTGCTCATGACGACCGCCCATACGCGGCAGGAAGGTGTCGAGGGGCGTCTCGAATGTGCCGTGGGTTCCTACATGCTTGTAACCGATGTCCACCGCTTGTCGCAGATTCTGATCAACCTGCTCACCAACGCCGGCAAGTTCACTTCCCAGGGGAGTATCACACTCGGCGTGGAGATAGACGAGGCACACCGCGAAGTGCTCTTTTCGGTAGCCGATACGGGCCCCGGTATTCCGCTCGACAAACAGGAGATGGTCTTCAACCGTTTCGAGAAACTCGATGGCAACAAGAAGAAGGGCACGGGCCTCGGCCTTGCCATCTGCCGCCAGATAGCCATGATCTTCGGTGGCCGCATCTGGGTCGATCCGACCTATACCGCCGGTGCGCGTTTTGTCTTTGCCCATCCGATCGACATTCGTTTCCCCGAGGATGGAGAGAACCGTGGGGGGGTGAGCCCTCTGGAAGCGCCCGGATCCTCAAGGTGATGGGGGAAGGCCGCCTCGTTTGCGATCGGAAATGAGCCCTCTGAGTGTGGAATTTCCGCTTGGTTCCAGCTTGTTCCGCAGATGTGTAGAACACCGCGTGAGGCGGGGTGTGTGATGCGGTGGACAGCGTTGCCGCGATATGGCAAAAAGACCCGTACGGGTCTTTTTTTTGTGCCTTCCCGTCGGAGATGCTTCCCCCGAAGTTATGGCTTCCCGGCCGGAAATGTGCCCGTTTCGGATAATATTCCGGCCGGATTTGCTGTAACCTTCCTGGCGCATTTTTTCGCCTGCCCGGACTTGTTTTGTTACCTTTGCGCCGCGAAGCCGGGGCAGTTGCCTCCAATGCGTTCGGATGCGTCGGTTACGGCTCCGGCCGTCGCAAGACTCCGGGCAGACGGACGCTTTGCCGGGGTGTTGTGGAATAATTCCACACGGATGTAGAATTATTCCACAGATTTTTGTATATATTTGATTTGGTATTTGGTAGATATTTTGCTGTCAATAAATGTTTTAAAGGGCTGCCTGCAATTCTGGCGCAAGGTTTGAACCCCGTTTTGCTGCCCCCAATGATATTAGTGCTTTATGAAATTTGACAAATTGAAACCGAATTTGCAGGAGCTGAACCTGAACGGTGTGAAAAAAGCGGCCTCCCGTGTCGCCCATGTCCGGATAAGACTGAGCCGAGGCCAGTGGATCGGAGTCATTGCCGGCCTTGTGGTCGTGACGGTGTTGCTCGTCATCCTGCTCCGGCCGCGTCCCGCCGCAGTCGTCCTGCCTGTCGTGGCGGTGGAACCCGTAACGACCGAAGACGTCAATATCTATGGTGATTACGTTGGCCGCATCCGCGCCCAGCAGTTCGTCGAAATCCGCGCCCGCGTCGAGGGCTACCTCGAAAAGATGCTCTTCGCCGAAGGTACCTACATCAGGAAGGGACAAACCCTCTTCGTGATCGACCCCCGGGTCTACCGTGCGCGCGTGGACAAGGCCAAGGCGCAGCTGAACAAGGCCCGGGCGCAGGCGCTGAAAGCCAAGCGCGACCTCGACCGTATCCGTCCGCTCTTCGAACAGAGTGCCGCCAGCCAGCTCGAACTCGACAATGCCACGGCGGCTTACGAGAGTGCCGTGGCCGACGTGGCCGTCGGCGAGGCCGACCTCACGCAGGCGCAGATGACCCTGGGCTATACCTCCGTGCAGTCGCCTATTGCGGGTTATATCTCCGAACGCAACGCCGACATCGGTACGCTCGTGGGGCCGAGCGGCAAATCGCTGCTCGCCACGGTCGTGAAGAGCGATACCGTGCGTGTCGATTTCAGCATGACGGCCCTCGACTACCTGCGCAGCAAGGCGCGCAACGTCAACCTCGGGCACCGCGATTCGACCCGCAAGTGGGATCCCTACATCACCGTGACCCTGGCCGACGGCTCGGAATACCCCTACCGCGGCCTGGTAGATTTCGCCGATCCGCAGGTCGACCCGCAGACGGGTACCTTCTCCGTGCGAGCCGAGATGGCCAACCCCGACCACATCCTGCTGCCGGGGCAGTTCACCAAGGTGCGGCTGCTGCTCGACGTGCGTGAGGATGCCGTTGTCGTGCCGTCGAAGGCTATCGAGATCGAGAAGGGCGGCGCCTACATCTACGTGGTGCGCCCCGACAGCATCGTCGAGAAGCGTTTTGTCGAGACGGGCCCCGAATGGGGCAACAACATCGTCGTCGAACGCGGCCTGGTGCGGGGCGAGGATATCGTCGTCGAGGGCTACCATAAACTCCAGCACGGCATGAAAGTCGAACCGGTCGCTCCGCGCCGCGATGAGGAGGCCGAAAAACAACAGTAGCCTATGAAAGCGGACTTCTTTATCGACAGGCCCGTCTTCTCGACGGTGCTGTCCATCATCATCGTGATCGTGGGTTTCATCGGCCTGGCACTGTTGCCCGTCGACCAGTATCCCCAGATCGTACCTCCCGTAGTGCGTATCTCGGCGTCGTACCCAGGTGCCGATGCGCAGACCGTGACGCAGGCTGTGGCTACGCCCATCGAGCAGGAGCTGAACGGTACTCCCGGCATGATCTACATGGAGTCGTCGAGCTCCAACTCGGGCGGTTTCTCCGCCACGGTGACCTTCGACATTTCGACGGATCCCGACCTGGCAGCCGTGGATATCCAGAACCGGCTGAAGAAGGCCGAGGCGCGCCTTCCTGCCGAAGTGGTGCAGAACGGCATCTCGGTCGAGAAGCAGGCGGCCAGCAAACTAATGACCATAACCCTGCTTTCGTCCGACCCCAAGTTCGATGAAATCTACCTTTCGAACTATGCGACGCTCAACGTGCTGGACATGTTGCGCCGCGTGCCCGGCGTGGGCAGCGTTTCGAACGTCGGCAGCCGTTATTACGCCATGCAGATATGGGTCATGCCCGACAAACTGGCCGACCTTGGGCTGACGGTCAAGGATTTGCAGACGGCGCTCAAAGACCAGAACCGCGAGTCTGCCGCCGGCGTGCTGGGGCAGGCCCCCATGAACGGCATCGACGTGACGATCCCCATCACGGCGCAGGGGCGTCTGTCGTCTGTCAGCGAATTCGAGGACATCGTCGTGCGGGCCAACCCCGACGGGTCGATCATCCGCCTGAAAGACGTGGCGCGTATCTCGCTCGAAGCTTCGTCCTATAATACCGAGAGCGGCATCAACGGCGGGAACGCCGCCGTGCTGAATATCAACATGCTGCCCGGAGCCAATGCCATGGAGGTGGCGGCGCTGGTCAAGGCGGCCATGGAGGAGATCAGCCACAACTTCCCCGAGGGCATCGGCTACGAGATTCCGTTCGACATGACGACCTACATCTCGGAGTCGATCCATCATGTCTACCAGACGTTGTTCGAAGCGTTGCTGCTGGTGATCCTCGTGGTCTTCCTCTCGTTGCAGAGCTGGCGCGCCACGATCATCCCGATCGTCGCCGTGCCCATCTCGCTGATCGGTACCTTCGGCGTGATGCTCGTTTTCGGGTTTTCGCTCAACATGCTGACGCTGTTGGGGCTCATTCTCGCCATCGGCATCGTGGTCGACGACGCCATCGTCGTCGTGGAGAATGTCGACCGCATCATGAACGAGGAGCATCTCTCGCCCTACGAGGCTACTAAAAAGGCGATGTCCAACCTGAGCGGGGCGCTGATCGCCATGTCGCTGGTATTGTGCGCCGTGTTTGTCCCGGTGAGTTTCCTTTCGGGCATTACGGGTCAGCTCTACCGCCAGTTCACCATCACCATCGCCGTGTCGGTGGTCATCTCGACCGTCGTGGCGCTGACGCTCAGCCCCGTGATGTGCGCGCTTTTTCTGCGTCCCGAAGGCGAGGGGAAGAAAAACCGCTTTTTCCGCCGCATCAACCTCTCCCTGGCGACGGGCAACAAGTTTTACGGCCGCATGATCCAGGGGGCGCTGAAACATTCGCGCCGCATGTTCGCCGCCTTCGGCATCGTGCTGATCGGAATCTGGCTGATGAACAGGCTCGTGCCGCAAAGTTTCATGCCGCAGGAAGACCAGGGCTACTTCACCGTCGAACTGGAGTTGCCCGAGGGGGCGACGATCGAACGTACCCGCGAGGTGACCGACCGCGCGATGAAGTTCCTGATGGCCGACCCCGACGTGGAGTACGTGCTCAACGTCACGGGTTCCAGTCCCCGCGTGGGTACCAACCAGGCGCGCAGCCAGCTGACCGTGATCCTCAAACCGTGGGGCGACCGCGACTCCGAGGGGCTGAGCTCCGTGATGCAGCGCGTGCGCACCGAACTCTCGCGCTACCCCGAAAGCAAGGTATACCTTTCGACGCCCGCCGTGATTCCCGGCCTGGGCAACTCGGGCGGTTTCGAGATGGTGCTCGAAGCGCGGGGCAATACGACCTATCAGGATTTGCAGCATGCCGTCGACACGTTGATGTACTATGCTTCGCAGCGTCCCGAATTCACGGGGCTGGCATCGTCCATGCAGGGCGACATTCCGCAGCTCTATTTCGACGTCGACCGCGACAAGGCGCAGCTGCTGGGTGTATCGATGTCCGACATCTTCTCGACGATGAAGGCCTTTACGGGGTCGATCTACGTCAATGACTTCAATATGTTCAACCGCATCTACCGCGTTTACATCCAGGCCGAGGCTCCCTACCGTGCGCAGCGCGACAACCTGAACCTCTTTTTCGTCCGCGGAGCGGGCGGTGTGATGATTCCGATCACTTCGCTCGGAACGACGCACTACACGACGGGTGCCGGGAATATCAAGCGTTTCAACATGTTCAATTCGGCTACCATTTCCGGTGAGGCCGCACACGGTTACAGTTCGGGGCAGGCGATGGGCGTACTGGAAGAGCTCGTCCGAAAGCACTTGCCCGCGTCGGTCGGCGTCGAGTGGAGCGGCCTTTCCTACCAGGAAAAGCATGTCGGCGGGCAGACCGGCCTGGTACTGGCGCTGGCCTTCCTGTTCGTCTTCCTGTTCCTCGCGGCGCAGTACGAAAGCTGGTCGGTGCCCGTGGCCGTCATCCTGTCGCTCCCTGTGGCCGGTATCGGCGCCTACCTGGGTATCTGGATCTGCGGGCTGGAGAACAATATCTATTTTCAGATTGGACTGGTGATGCTCGTGGGCCTGGTGGCCAAGAACGCCATCCTGATCGTGGAATTTGCCAAGGAAGAGGTTGAGAAAGGCCGTGACGTGGTCTCCGCTGCGCTCACGGCGGCGCACCTGCGTTTCCGCCCGATCGTCATGACCTCGCTGGCCTTCATCCTCGGCCTGCTGCCGCTGGTCTTCGCTTCGGGGCCGGGCTCGGCGAGCCGCCAGGGGATCGGGACGGGCGTCTTTTTCGGCATGCTGGTCGCCATTACGGTAGGCATTGTCTTCGTGCCCTTCTTCTTCGTGTGGATTTACCGGATTAAAGAAAAACTGAAACGATGAAACGACTTGCGATATTACTTATGATATTGGCCGCTGCCGCTGGATTGGGCTCCTGCTCGGCCGTGCGTCACTGCAAGGCGCCCGAGGTCGACTTCCCGGCGGCTATCGCCGGGGGTGCTGCGGCCGATTCGCTCGCCATCGCCGACATGGAGTGGTGGCGGTTTTATGGCGATTCGACCCTGTGCAACATCATCCGTCATACGTTGGCCAACAACAAGGACATGCTTGCCGCGGCGGCGCGTGTCGAACGTATGCGCCAGCTCTACCGTATTGGCAAGGCCGGACGCCTGCCGTCGGTGTCGGGAACGGTCTACGCCGATCACGAAACCAACGACTATGCGGGCGAGGAGCCGAGCCGCGACCCCGAACTCGGCGCCAAGGCTACCGTGAGCTGGGAGCTCGACCTGTGGGGAAACCTGCGCTGGGCCAAACGCAAAGGCGGTGCCGAATACCTCGCATCGGTCGAGGACAGGCGTGCGATGCAGATGACGCTCGTCGCGGAGGTCGCCGCCGCCATATGCAGGAAAGAGTAAATATCATGTTTACAGGTATTTAATTCCCTGTTCTGCATCTGTTCCGAGCAATAAAATTGCAGAATCGGGCAGGATTAACGGTGAGTTGTGTTACTTATCCGTTACCTGCCCGAAATGCTTTTGATTTACACTAAGGTGCTTGTTTTCAGCTTATTGCATCGGATTTCCGCATAACAAATAACTTGACTTAACGTTTAACCCATCCACAAAGTTCAAGTTATTATGCAACGCAGCACTTTCAAAGTCCTTTTCTACGTAAAAAGGCAGTCGGAAAAACACGGTCAGGTTCCCGTTATGGGCCGTATCACGATCAATGGCACGATGTCGCAGTTCAGCAGCAAACTCTCGGTTCGTTCTTCTCTCTGGGATGCCAAAGCCAACAAAGCCTCCGGCAGAAGTCTTGAAGCCCAGCGTCTCAACGAGAAGTTGGAGAACATCAAGACCAATATCGGCAAGCAGTACCAACGTCTCTGCGACCGTGGATTCATACGTTACGGCCGAAAAAGTCCGCAACGCTTTCTGGGTATGGGTGACGACTGCCGCCTGCTGTTACAGACTTTCGACGAATACCTTGCAGATTTCCGCAACGCGTGGGCAAAGACCGCGCTTATTCCAGTTATGAGGACTACTGCAAACGCCGCCGGCGTCTGGCCTCCTTCCTCGAATACGAGTACCGCGTCAAGGACATTGCGTTCAAAGAGTTGAAGCGGGATTTCATCGAAAAGTTCGTGGTCTACCTCTCCTCGGTACAAGGGATGCGCTCCGGGACGATCCATTCGACCTCAAGAAATTGAAGCTGATGACCTACACGGCGTATAAGAACGGCTGGATTGCCGTCGATCCTTTCGCAGGGTTCTACGTCAGGCGGAGTACTCGGAACGACGTTACCTCTCGCTTCGGAATTGCAGGCCGTGATGGACGTCAGGCTCCCCAATTACCGGACGGGCATCAACCGGGATGCCTTCGTCTTCTGTGCCTTTACGGGCCTGAGCCATGCGGACGTAGTGAAACTTACCCACGCGGATATTTATACGGACGATAACGGAGAGCGGTGGATTATCGACAGGCGCCAGAAGACGGGTACGCAATTCCGAGTCAAACTCCTTCCCGTCGCCGCAATGCTCTACGACCGTTATAAGGACATGCATCTCTCGGGAGACGGTCTTCCCGCTCAAAGGCACTTATAATACGTGAACATGTCCTTGCGGCATGTTGCCAGACATGCCGGTCTGTCGTTCAACCCCACGATCCACCTCGCGCGGCATACCTTCGCCACGACGGTTACGCTCACGCAGGGCGTACCGCTGGAAACGGTCAGCAAGATGCTGGGGCATAAGCAGATCACCACGACCCAAATCTATGCTAAGATCACCAATGATAAGATCGGACAGGATATGGCGGCATTAAGCGAGAAACTCAGCAGCGTCTTCAAGGTCGCACGGTAATGGCCTCCTATCTTACAGCTAATTCGATTCCCGATCTTACTTCGTCAATAGCAGGGTAATTTTCGATGTAAGTTTTCCCGCCAGCAGGGAATTTATCGTCAGAGATGGAAATATGCAAGGCCATGCGAATCGCCCGAGGGGCGAGCCTTGCATATTTCCCTCTTCGGCGTTTTGCTGGTCGCATGTAGATTTGCAGCGTGATGTAATCACAGGTAATTTCGATATGGAGTCGCAGTGAACCGGGGCTTGTCGTAAGCTTTGAGGCTTGGCGGTAGATTTGGACTGCGACTCCATTAACCAGAGAGAATGGCTGTTTAGAATTGTAGGTTTGAAGACCTGGTACATGTGATAGCATACGACTCTCACAAAACTAACAAGTTATGCACTATTTGTATTATGTGGGTCTGGATGTGTCGAAAGAGACTTTCGATGCGTCTTTGGTCGCCTTCGAGGATGCAAACGAGATGGCTCACCGCAAATTCGCCAACTCCCGAAAAGGGATCTGCTCGTGTCTGCACTGGGTTGAGAAGCGGCATGGTATTCGGCTCGACGATGTGATTTTCTGCGCCGAGGATATGGGGGAGCTACATATCCGAGAGGCGGTTTGTGCTTCCGACAGGACGCTGAATTTCAATTTTTCACTGATCTCGCCGTTGGTAATCAAGTATTCGATGGGTATTGCCCGTGGCAAAACAGACAGAGTGGATGCCCGGCGTATCGCCGAGTATGCGATCACTCACTATCGGAAGATAGCCCTTTATCTGCCGGCAGAGAAGGAACTGTGTCAGTTGCGCACATGGCTGATCTTAAGGGCTCATCTGGCAAAACAACGTGTAGCGAAACTGGTGTTGCTCGAAAAATTAGACTACAAAGAGAAATTCGCGGATGTATCTATTCAACGTTCCATGCTCCAGGAGGAGATCGCGTATGCAGAAACTCATATGAAAACCATCGAACGGGAAATGAAGGAACTGATAGCCGCCGACAGCAACATTTGCCGGAACTACAAGCTGCTGACCAGCATCAAAGGTGTAGGGCCGATCACGGCCATTGTGATGCTCTGTTCGACGCTTAATTTCACCAAAATCACAGACCACCGCAAGTTTGCCTGCTATTGCGGGCTGGCTCCGTTCGAACATAGCTCCGGCACAAGCGTTCGCGGGGGATGCCACACATCGAGCATGGCGAATCGAGACATTAAAGTACAACTGAACCGCAGTGCACTGATTGCCATCAGGTGTGATCCGCAACTAAAGGCATATTACGAACGCAAAGTGGCTGAAGGTAAACATAAATTCAGCGTCCTGAATGCTGTGAGGGCCAAAATCGCCGCCAGATGCTTTGCCGTCGTAAGGCGTGGAACACCATATGTAGCGTTGCAGATATAATCCGGCATACATATCTGCCATTCGATAAGATTTTGAGATCATTCAAAATCTCAAAATCTTATTGTCGGAACAGTCCGTCTAATTGGGAGCCGAACCTACTCATAATTAATGTATTGTCATTTCCGTACTCCGCAAATTAACGATTCTGACTATGGGATGCAAGGCTATACAAGCGCTTCGCGGCCTTGCATCCCATAACCAGAATCATTTTGCTAAACGCTACGACAAAAAATGACAATTTCCGGGCATGAAACTTTTTGCAGCTTTTATTTGGTTTTATCTTAGAATTCTACCGGATACGCTACGGGCTCGACACGATCCGGGGCATGATTTCGCGGTGGGCGCCGCCTTCGGAAAACCACACCGAAACCTACATCCGCGCCGTGGCCGACGCCGTCGGAATCCCGGACGGGCAACCGCTCGACACCCGCGACCGCACGACGATGCTACGCATGGCTGCGGCTGTATCGCGTGTGGAAAACGGCGCCGCGGCCGATATGGGCGAGGTGGAACTGGGGTGGGAACTGTTCGTCCGCGACAAGCCCGCATCCGGCTGACCCGCCCGGCGGGCGACGAAAGGAAACGGTAAACGGAGACGGGTTGCGAGGATCCGCAAAGAACCGGCAGCAGACCAAAACCGAGACACCCCACCCGAATATCACACAAAACAATCCGAATTTACTATCTTTGCAGAGATGAAAGCCGCCTCCCTGTCCGCACGACTCGACCGTATGCCGATGGTAAAAGCCGTCGCACCGTTCGCCGCGGGGATTCTCGCCGCGGACTGCTTCACGCTGCCCCTGTGGTTCCTCGCAGGGGCTTTTTTGCTGTCCGGGACACTGGCGCTGTTGCTGCACTCACAGTCCGGCGCACTCGTAATGCTGCTCACGGCCGGGTTCGCCGCCTCACAGCTCCGCGACACAGCGCACACGCTGCCCCGCGGTATATACACAACTTACGAACTCACGGTCGAGGGTATCCCCGCCGAACGCGGACGCTACACCTCGGCCGAAGCGACGGCCGTAGCGTGGCGCGACCCTTCGGACGGAACCTGGCACGCCTCGGGAGACCGTATAATGCTCTATGCCGACAGCCTTACGGCCCTCTACCCCGGCGAGAGAATCCGCTGCCGGGGTTCGGTGCGGCCGTTTCGCGGCGGAGCGGAAAGTTACCGCCGGCTGATGGCACGCCGGGGGTTCGCCGGAACGTTGTGGCTGTCGGAGCGCACCCTCATCGAGCGCCTGCCCGGACGAAGCAGCGCCCTGCACCTGCACGCTGTCGAGCGGATGCAACGGATCGGGATGCGGGACGATGCGGGCGCCGTCTGCCGCGCCATGGTCACGGGCGACCGGAGCGGCATCACGCAGGAGCTGCGCACGGTCTATTCGCGCAGCGGGCTGTCGCACCTGCTGGCCGTCTCGGGACTGCACACGGGCATCGTCTTCGCACTGGTCAACCTCATGCTGTGGTGGCTGCCGCTGCTGCACCGCGGGCACTTGGTGCGCAACCTGCTCGCAACGGTCTGCATCTGGCTGTTCGTCGCGGCGGCCGGATTCTCGCCCAGCGCCGTGCGGGCGGCCGTGATGTGCACGATGCTCCAGTTCGCACTGGCCTCGGCGTCGGAGTACGTCGCACTCAACGCACTGGCGGCCGCCGGCTTCGGGATGCTGCTGTGGAACCCCGCCTGGCTGGGCGACATCAGTTTCCAGCTCTCGTTCATCGCCGTCGCGGCCATCCTCGCCTGGGGCGTGCCGCTCTGCCGACTGCTCCATACCCGCCGGCGGGCGCTCAACCTGCTCACGGACGCCCTCGTCATCAGCCTCGTGGCGGGCATCGCCACGGCACCCCTCGTATCGCACACCTTCGGCACAGTCCCGCTGGCGGGACTGCTCGTCAATCCCGTGGCGATCCTCGTGGGAAGTATCGTCGTACTGGGCGGCACCGTCTGGATGATCCTTCCCGTAAACTGGCTCGCCCCGGCCTTCGACGCCGTGCTTTCGGGCACGGCCGGCCTGCTCAACACGCTGGCCCGAGCTGCCGCGGCGCTCCCGGGCGGATATGCCGAATACACCCTCGGCGGCGGGGCGACGGCGGGCATCTACCTGTTTTTTCTGCTCACCACCCTGGCTGCATGGTCTTTCGAGCCGAAAAAAAGCGTACATTTGCCGGCATGATAACCCCCGGGGAATATACGCTGCTGCTGACGGACGAAGTGCAGCGGGCCATCGCCGCCAACCGCGGCCGCGACCCGCTGGAGGTGGCCTTAGACCGCAACACACCCCACGCCCGGCTGGTCGCCACGCAGGTCAAGTACCTCGCGCGGGCAGAGGCGAAACTCCCCTCGTACGCCGCCGCACAGTGCATCCTGCCGCCGCTGGCGTTCGAACAGGCATCGAGCGAAGCCTGCGCCGCCCACAAGCGGATCGCGGGCGGGGCCGTCCTCGATCTCACCTGCGGGCTGGGCGCCGACGCCTTTTTCTTGGCGCGTCGTTTCCGCCGCGTGGTGACGCTCGAACGCGACCAGACGCTCGCCCGCATCGCCGCGGAGAACTTCCGGCGGCTCGGCGCCACGAACATCGAGGTCGTCAACACCTCCGCCGAAGCATACCTCGCACAGCCCGGACTGCATTTCGACTGGGTCTATGCCGACCCCGACCGCCGTTCGGGCGACGGACGCAAACTGGTACGGCTCGAGGATTGTTCGCCCGACATACTCTCCCTGATGCCGCTCATCGGCAGGACTTCGGGACGACTGTGCGTCAAAAACTCCCCGCTGTTCGACATCGGCGAGGCGCTGCGGCTCTTCCCCGGCGCCCGCGTAGAGGCCGTATCGCTGGGCGACGAATGCAAGGAGGTCGTCATCTATGCCGACGGCACGGGCCCCGGCATTACCGCGACCGCCCTCGGACGCGGCTCGTTCACGGCAACGCCCGCCCAAGCCGGCGCACCCCCGCACCCGGGGGCGTTCGAACCGGATCGTTACCGGTGGCTCGTGGTACCCGATGTGGCGTTGCAGAAAGCGCGGCTGGCACGGCTGCACCTGCGCGGCAAAGCCGACATATGGAGCGAAAACGGGTATGGTTTCGCCACGGAGCGGCCAGAGGGGATAATTGGCAAAGTATTCGCAATCGAACGTATCGAGCCCTACGACCCCCGGCGGCTGAAACGCGCGTTCAAAGGCCGCGGCGCGGAGTTGATGAAACGGGATTTCCCGTTCGCCGCAGAAGAGCTGGGACGGCGGCTGGGCGTACATGCCGGCAACGACGTTCGGCTGGCCTTCACGAAAATCGGGAGCGGTTTTTGGGTTGTACGGCTGGAATAGCTATATTTGCACGACTGGGACAGCGTCCGCCCCGACGGCACACGGGCCTCGGCACGGCGCCTCCGGGTTACGGGAACGGAAACGGCTTATGAAAATCAGCGAAATATTCACCTATTTTACGGACACGATCTTCCGGCGCGACATCCGCGAATGGCGCAACCCGGTGATCCGCTGGCTCGTGCAGCAATACCGGCTGCTGTTCTATACGGCGCGGGGCCTGCTCGAACACGGCACCATCGTCCGCAGCGCGGCACTCACGTTCTACACGCTGATGTCGCTGGTACCGATCGTCGCGGTGGTCTTCGCCGTTGTCAAGGGTTTCGGGCTGGCCGACGGGCTGGTGGAAAACCTCTACGCCCTCTTCCCGCAGAACCCCGAGATCGTAGACTACATCGTCACGTTCGCCGAAAAGGCGCTCGCCCGTACGCAGGGCGGCGTGGTGGCCGCCGTGGCGCTGGTCATGCTCTTCTGGGCGGTGATCCGGGTCTTCGGCTCGATCGAAAGCGCCTTCAACAACATCTGGGAGGTCAAGGTCGAACGCAGCCTCACCCGCCAGTATACCGACTACATCGCCGTGGTGATGATCGTCCCTGTGTTGTGGATCGTCGCCAATGCCGTCGGCAGCTACGCCCAGCAGATGCTGGGCTTCGACGGCAGTTGGTATTTCACCCTGCTCTCGCACCTGGCGTCGATGGTCATCATCTGGATCATGTTCACCATCCTGTATATCATCATCCCCAATACGAAGGTCAAATTCAGGAGCGCCCTGATGGCGGGCATCGTCGCCGGCACGCTTTTCCTGCTTTTCCAGTGGGGTTATCTCTATATCCAGCGGTGGATGACCTCCTACAACGCCATCTACGGCAGTTTCGCAGCGCTGCCGCTGTTGCTCATCTGGCTCCAGACCTCGTGGCAGATCCTGCTGTTCGGCGGCGAATTGTCGTTCGCCTACCAGAACATCGCCCGTTTCGGCGAAGAGCGCGAATCGCTCCTCATCAGCTACGACCAGCGGCGCAAGATCCTGCTGGCCGTGATGCTCACGGTCGTGCGGCACTTCCGCGGCCAGGGCGGCGCCACCCCGGCCGACGAGATCCGGGCACAACTGGATCTGCCCACGCGCATCGTCAACGACATCCTTTACCAGCTCGTGCAGGCCGGACAACTGATCGCCGTGCCCTCGGGCGACGGCGAGCGCGAAGTGGCCTTCGCCCCGGCGCACGACCCCCAGTCAATGACCGTTTACGGCATACTCGAAGCGGTCGAAAAATCGGGGCAAACGACCGTCGACCTGACCCAGAGCGACGAACTGACCCGCATCGACCAGGAACTGGAAACGCTCAAAGAGACCGCCCGCAAATCGCAGGACAACGTCCGGCTGGTGGATTTACTGTAAAACGATATGGAGAGACCTTTGGAACGCGTAGTGATCGTCGGCAGCGGAAACCTTGCCGAAGCATTGGCGCAGGCCGTCGCCCGAAGCGGCCTGCAACTGGTACAGTTGTTCGCCCGCAACGCCGCACGGGGGGAGGCTGTCGCCGCACTCGCCGGAACGCAGTGGACGGCAGACCCGGCACGGCTGGCCGACGCGGACATATACCTGATCTCTGTGAGCGACAAGGCCGTCGGGGAGGTAGCCGCGGCGCTGCCCCTGCCTGCAGGAGCCGTCGTCGCCCATACTGCGGGGAGCGTGCCGCTCGATGCGCTTCCCGCCCATGCACGCCGCGCCGTCTTCTATCCGCTGCAAACCTTCACCAAAGGGCGCAGCGTGGATTTTTCGCAAATCCCCCTCTTCCTCGAAACCGATGACTCCCCCCTGCGTCCCGCACTCGAAGCCTTCGCCCGCCGTCTTTCGCACACGGTGGTGTGGGCCGACTCGGCCTGCCGCGCCAAGGTGCACCTCGCGGCGGTTTTCGCCTGCAACTTCGTCAACCACATGTACGCCGTCGGCGAAGGCATCGTCCGCAGCGCGGGCCTGCCCTTCGACGTTCTCAAACCGCTCCTGGCCGAGACCGCCGCCAAGGCACTCGACGCCGCCTCCCCGGCCGACGTGCAGACAGGCCCCGCCGTGCGCAACGACCTGCCCACGATGGCACGCCACCGTGCACTGCTCGCCGCCGCCCCCCGACTCGAAAACATCTACTCGATAATAAGTAACAACATATGGGAAATTTCAAAGAAGATATAGCCCGCACCGAGGCGTTTATCTTCGACGTGGACGGCGTGATGACCGACGGCGGCATCATCCCCACGCTCGACGGCGATTTCATCCGCCGCTACAATGCCAAGGACGGCTATGCGCTGGGCTACGCCGTCAAGATGGGCTACAAGGTCTGCATCATCACCGGCGGACGCGGCAAGACGCTCGAAAACCGCCTGCGGATGCTGGGTATCAACCGCTACTACACCGACTGCATGGACAAAATCACGGCCATGCGGGAATATTTCGCCGACGAGGGCATCGACCCCGCGCACGCGATCTACATGGGCGACGACATCCCCGACTTGGAGTGCATGCGCGAGGTGGGCATCCCGGTCTGCCCGGCCGACGCCGCGGCCGAAGTGATCGAGGCTTCGCGTTACGTCTCGGAGTTCCGGGGCGGCGAAGGGGCCGTGCGCGACATCGTCGAACAAGTGCTCCGCGCCCGCGGCGACTGGGCGAAAAACTCCGAGGGCGTCACCCCGTCGTCGCTGGCGGCGTCGCGGTAAACCCGCTCCGAAAAGGCCACGAAAAAGCCGGGCTTCGCAGGAAGCCCGGCTTTTCCATATACTGCCTAAAGGCACCTATTGCATCCATTCCACGTCCGTCGCGTCGCGGAACAGAATGTTGAGCGGTCGCGCCATGCTCTCGGCATTCGCGGCGAAGATGAACCGCACTTTATCGAGGGGCACCGTCAGGAACACCGTCGAGGGGTAGCCGCCGATCATGTCCACGCGGTCGATCAGCGCCCACACGAATATCTCGAACGGCATTTGGCCGGGCAGCAGCGTTAACCCCGGGAACTCGATCTCGTAACCGGCCGACGAGGTATCGGCGGGGTGGGGCTTGAAGAAGATGTCATACCCCTCGCCGTACTGCTCCACGATCCGTGCGACATAGTCGCGCTGTTGCCGTGCGCTCTCCTCGCTCCCGTGGCTGGTACCGATGATGACCAGGTTCTTTTTCGGGGAAGCGTCGAACAGGGCCGCGAATTCGTCGTAATCGAATCCCGCCATGTCGTAAAACCGCTTACGGGCGGACTCGGGCAACGCCGAAAGCATCTCATAAGGCTGGATACTTTCGATCTCCATCTCCCCGAGCTTTTCGGTGATGAACGGACAGGAACTTTCCAGCAGCGAACCGTCCTGCACCACCAGCCGGTAGTCGGGGCGGGTGGAAAGGTAATAGGGCCACGTATAGCTTTCGAACTCGGGCAGCGAACGGGTCTCGGGATAACGTCCGCCGTGGTTCCAGTCGAGTGCCTCTACCTCGGCGGCATAGGTATCCTAGTTCTGTTCGGCCGTCGCCGCGTCGCCGAAGTAGTTGTAGAAATTGTTATAAGTTCCCGTACCGTCGGAAAGCATACTCACCTTGACCCGTGCCGAGTCGATCCCCTGCGCCACGAACCAGTCGTAACCGATCCGGCAGCGGAGGTCGTCCACATAGAGGCCGAAGACGGCCGTCGGGTCGGCGCTGTTGATCTCCAGGATACGGCGCTTCATTTCGCGCGCCATTGCTTCCATTTCGGCCTGCGTGGCATCGGCCGTTCGGTCTGCGGCGGTCGTAACCTCGGCACGCCCCGGGAACTCCGCCGGGTCGAACGTCCTGGAGCGCGAATAGAATACGTAGCTGGGCTTGTCGTGCGAGAGCAGGTGAATGCCCGCATACAGGGTAGGCATCGTCCCGAACGTCACGTAGAAATAATAATCGGGGGAGTCATAGCCGGCCGACAGGGCTCCCTGCGACAGGCGGAAGGGTACGATCGCATCCCCGCATGCAAAGGCGAGCTGGGCGCTGCGTGCGGCACCCGGATTCTCGTCGAGGCTCAGTTCGACCTCGGAATATCCCGCAGGGCCCTCGGTCGCGGAAAGCGTGAACCACGTGTCTCCCGCAGCCTTCGTCACACGCCACGGGGCGGGAGCCAGCACGGAAATCTTGCCTGCGCGGGCCAGTCCGTCGAGCGACAGGAAATGTTCCCCGCCGTTGATTACGATCAGGTTCTGCGATGCTTCGTCATCACTGCACGCCGCGGTGCCCGAAAACAGCGCCAGGCAAAGGAAGAGCCGGAATAATTTTTTCATAAGGCGAATTGTTTTATGATACTGCCTATATAAACGCCGCGAATCCCGTTTTACTGCGTTCCCGCGGAAAATAACAGTAAAATTTAAGCCGCACGGGTTGTCTCCGTGCGGCTTTGTCATTGAAAACGAGGAGTTAGCCGTTTCTTTTCTTCTTGATCCGGTCGAAATGCCCGCGGATGTGCTCGCGGAATAACTCCCGCCGGTATTTCAGATCGGCCTGCCAACCCAGCCAGCGGGTATAGCGCTCGCGCTTTTCAGGATAAATATCGCGTATGGTCACCAGGATGCCCGTCTCCTCCACGCCGCCGAAATCGGGGTTCGACACCGTATCGAAGACCCGCATCGTGGGCGAAAGGTTCATATAGGCATTTATCAGCGGCGGTATATTCTCGTTGAACTCGCGGATCTTCTGGATCAGTATCCGGTAGTTCTCCTGATAGGTACGCCCCGTGAAAAGCTGTTCGTAATAGGGGTCGTCCAGGTCGAGCTTCAACGGGTGTATGCCCTCCACGAGGTTCTCGCGGTCGGGGAAATAGCGGCGCAGGAACCAGATCAGCGCATTGCGCGCCACGGCCTTGTAGGTCGTATACATCGTCACCTTGCCGAAAAGGTATTTCGCATTCGGATCCAGCACGATCAGCGCCCCGAGGCCGTCCCAAAGGTTATCCAGCGCATAGATGCTCTTGGCGTTGCCGCGCGCCTGGTAGGAGGGCTGCACGAACGAGCGTCCCAGCTCGATGGTGCGGGGCAGGTACCTGCGACGAAACTTGTCGCTGAAACGGAAATAGTGTTCGGTCGAGAGGTGGCGGGGATATTCGTCCGTACAGATGATGAAACGGTAGCCTCCGACGATCTCCCCGGCCGCCGGATCCCAGACGATCAGCTGGTAATACCCGTCCTCGGCCAGGTCTTCGGCATCGATATCCACCTCCCGGCCCGTACCGCCGCCGGCGCCGCGGAACGCGATCTCGCGCAGCCGTCCGATTTCACGCATCAGCGCCGGGCACTCCGACGCCGGGAAGATATAGATCTCGTTCCCGGCCTTCTTCGTGTCGCGCGCTTTGCGCTCGGGCGTAAGCTCGGCGCGGAGCAATTCCCGGTCGACGGGAGGTATGATAGGTTCCATTTCTCGTGCTTGCATAACTTGGGACAAAAATACCGATTTACCCGTTATTTTCCGCCGGGAGGAGCATATTTTCCAAAAAATACGCTTTTTTACGTACGTAGTCCGCCTGGTCGCGGAGGGCGCCGTAGCGTTGCAGCTCGGCGACGGGGATGGGGTCGCCCACGAGGATGCGGAAATGCTTGCCCTTCTGCGAAAACATCTCGTCGGACAACCACAGCATCTCGATATTGAATTTCACGCCCAGCATCCGGCGGATACGGTCGACGCGGTAAAAGAAGTTCGACAACCGCCCCTCGACGAACACCGGCACGATCTGGCGCTGCGAGGCATAGGCTTTCTTCAGGAAATTGGTCTTCCACGGCAGGTCGGTCACCTCGCCCCCGATGCAGCGCGAGCACAGCCCGGCGGGGAAGGTGAGGATGGGCAGCTCGCCAAAGAACTCCTCGTCGAACTTGCGGGCGTAAAGGCTGTTCTGCGAACCGTGCTTGTTGACCGGGATCCACAGCGGGCGGAGGGGTTCGAGGTGCATCAGCAGGTCGTTGACCACCACGCGCGCATCGCCGAAGCGGTCGATCAGCTTGTCGGCCAGCATCATGCCATCCATCCCCCCGAACGGGTGGTTCGAGGCGAAGAGGTAACGGCCTTTGGGATCGAGTTTTTCGAGCCCTTCGACCGAATAGGTCACCTGCCATTCGCGGAAACAGGCGCGGATGAACTCCTGCGGCGGCAGGTTCCAGTAATGCTCGAGGATGTAATTGATTTCCGGCTCATGGATCGTACGGCGGAGCCAGCGGAGGACGAACCCGGGAACCCAGCGGGCCAACCGCGGGGCTTTCTCGGCGAGTACCGCTCCGATATCTATTCTGGGCATAGGGATGTTCAAAAAATTATATCCGCAAATATAGGTATTGTTTTTCGAAAAATCCCTAACTTTACACCCAAATCGACCTCATCGGCAACGAATATGTCTCAGTACCATACACCTGTGCTTTTGAAAGAGTCCGTCGGTCTGCTCGGCATCGACCCCGCAGGCACCTATGTCGACCTCACTTTCGGCGGGGGCGGCCACTCGCGCCGTATCCTCGAAGAACTGGGGCCCGAAGGGCGGCTCTATGCCTTCGACCAGGATCGCGACACGCTCGCCAACGCCCCCGCCGACGGACGGTTCCACTACGTCGAAAGCAATTTTCGGTTCCTGCGCGGAGCCCTCAGGCTGCGCGGGGTGACCGAGGCAGACGGCATACTGGCCGACCTGGGAGTCTCGTCGCACCATTTCGACGCCGTGGAACGGGGTTTTTCGTTCCGGGGCGAGGCGCCGCTGGACATGCGCATGAACCAGCGGGGCGGGCTGACGGCGGCGAAGGTCGTCAACAGCTACCCGGCCCAGACGCTGACGCAGCTGCTGGGGGACTGGGGCGAACTGGACACCCCGTGGAAGGTCGCCAACTGCATCGTCCGGGCGCGGGAAACGGCACCGATTCAAACCACGGCGCAGCTGGTCGAGGCCGTCCGTCCCTGCACGCCGAAGAAAGACGAGTCGAAGTTCCTGACCAAGCTCTTCCAGGCACTCCGCATCGAGGTCAACGGCGAGATGGAGGCACTCAAGATGGCGCTCGAACAGAGCCTCAGGGTATTGCGCCCCGGCGGACGGCTGGTCGTCATCTCCTACCACTCGCTCGAAGACCGGCTGGTAAAGAATTTCCTGCGCAGCGGCAATTTCGCGGGCGCGGTGGAAAAGGATTTCTACGGCCGCGCCCTCACGCCGTTCGAAATCCTCACGCGCAAGGCGGTCGTCCCCTCGGACGAAGAACTGGAACGCAACCCCCGGTCGCGCTCGGCGAAGCTGCGCGCCGCCGTAAAACGATGACCCGGCCATGTATCCCGACCACGAATTCGACCCCATAACCCCCGAAGAGGAGGCGCAGCGCGCACAGGAAGCGGAATTCGCCCGCCGCGTGCGGCGCGAGGTACTGCGCATCGAACGGGGCGAGGCTGAGGAGGAGATCCGCGCCGACCTGGAACGCGAGGCAGCAGAAAAGGCCGAAGCCGAGGAGCGCGAACGCAGGGAGCGCCGCCGCAGGGCCAGCACCTTCTGGCAGCTTTTCTCGGGCACGATCCTCGTACGCGAAGGCGTATCGAAATATTACCCCTACATGCTCTCGATCGCGGGCATGTTCTTCCTGAGCATCGCCGTCATGTTCACGGCGCTGCACCTCGACATGAAATACACGCGCCTCGAACGCGAAGTCCAGATCCTGCGCGAACGGTCGATCCGCCTGCAGGAGCAGCGTTACAGCCGTACGACCCACTCGGCCATCGTCGAGCGGCTGCGCGAACGCGGCATCGACCTGAGCGACCCCTCCGCCCCGGGCGAAATCATCGAAAACTAAACGGCGATGAAACAGGAGCGTTCGAAGATCAAAAGCGACATTCTGCTGCGGGTACGGCTGCTTTACGTGCTGTTCATACTCGCGGGGCTCACCGTGTTCGCACGCCTGGTCTGGGTACAGCTTTTCAGCGCCGAAGTGGCCTACAACGCCGATCGGCTCGCCAGCCGCATCTTCACCGAAGAGACCATCCCGGCCCAGCGGGGCAGCATCCTCTCGCGCAACGGGGCACCGCTGGCGACCTCGATCTTCCGCTACCAGGCGGCCTTCGACTTCGCTTCGCCCGGCCTCGATTCGCTCAAGACCTTCCGCGAACAGAGCGACTCGCTCGCCAAGCTGCTCTCCGCCTTCTTCAAGGACAAACCCGCCTCGGAATACGCCCGCCGCTTCCGCGAGGAGCACGCCCGCCGCTACCGGCTGGTCAACGGCCGCGACACCTCCTACCTGCGCTCCGAAGGGTGGCTGTCGCGCATGATGGATCGCCTGCGGGGCGAAGAGTACGTCACCCGGAAAATCTACGACACGATCCGCGACCACACACCCGTCAACATCTTCCCCCGCGAGGTGGACTATGCCGAATGGCAGACCCTGCGGCGTTACCCGATGCTGAACTGGAACATGGGCATGGTCTACCGCCTCGTCGAACGCGACCAGCGCATCTACCCGCAGGGCGAACTGGCGCGCCGTACGATCGGGCTCACGGGCGACAAGGGCAATTACGGCATCGAGGAGGCCTACCGTGAGGAACTCGCGGGACGGGACGGCAAGGCGCTGCGGCAGCGCATCGCCCGGGGCTTCTACGGCCGCGTGGCGGGAGCCGGGCATGAAGACCCGGTGGACGGGTACGACATCGTGACGACACTCGACCTCGACCTGCAGGACGTGGCCGACAAAGCGCTGCGGCGCCAGTTGGAAGCCCAGAACGCCATCTGGGGCACGACCATCGTCATGGAGGTGGAGACCGGCGAGATACTCGCCATGGCCAACCTGGGCCGCTCGGGTTCCTCGGGCGGCAGCTATTACGAAAGGGAGAACTACGCGCTGGGACGCAGCATGGAGCCCGGATCGACCTTCAAGCTGGCGACGATGCTCACGCTGCTCGACGACGCCGGCATGTCGCCCGAGACGACCTACGACACGCACAACGGCGACCCCGTGACGGTCGGCCCGGCCCGTAATATCCGCGACTCGCACCGGGGCGACCATGTCATCGGCTTCCGCCGCGCCGTAGCCTCGTCGTCGAATGTCTATTTCGCCAAGGCGATCTGGGATCGCTACGGCATCACGGGCAAAAAACAGGAATACAGCGACTTCCTGCACGAAAAACTCCACCTGGGCAAGACCGTCGGGCTGGAACGGCTCGGCGAACGCGCCCCGTCGATCACCGCCGACTGGAAAGTACCCGACCCGGGCGTCATGCTCGTCAAGATGAGCTACGGCTACCGCGTGCGGCTGGCGCCGATCCAGATGATCACGTTCTACAACGCCATCGCCAACGGCGGGAAGATGATCTCGCCCGTGCTGATCCGCGAACTGCGGCGCGGTGACCGCGTCGAGGAGCGGTTCGAGACGCAGACCATCGCCTCGTCGATCTGCTCGCGCGCGGCATTGCGCGAAGTGCAGCGCTGCCTCGAACTGGTCTGCACGCAAGGTACCGCAAGCCTCTATTTCAAGGACTCCACGCGCCTGCGCGTGGCCGCCAAGACCGGCACGGCGCAGATCACCGACGCCCGCAGCCGCGAGGGGCGCTACTACCTCGGTTCGATGGTCGCCTATTTCCCGGCCGACAATCCCCGCTATACGGTGCTGACGACCATCGAAACCCGGGCGCAACCGGGCAAAGCCTACTATGGCGGGCCGCTGGCGGGCCCCGTGGTCAAACGGATGGTCGATTACATTTACAACCGCAACCGCGACTGGTACGGCCGCGTGGAACGGCACGGCGGCCGCTGCTACCCGGGGCACGTCAAGGGCGGCGACATCGCCCAGATCCGCCGCGTGGCCGACAAGTTCTCGCCCCGCGCCTCGTTCGACCAGCGTACGGGCTGGGGGCGCGCCCGGGTCGACAGCCTCTCGAACGTAATCATCACGAGCCTCCCGCCCGAAACAGGGACGATGCCCGACGTGCGCGGCATGGGGCTCAAGGATGCGCTGTTCGTACTCGAAAGCCGCGGGCTGAAAGTCCGTTTTTCGGGCGCGGGCGCCGTAACACAGCAAAGTATCCCCGCCGGAGCCCGCATCACGCCTGGCTCGACGGTCGGCATAACACTGAAATAAGATGAAAACACTGAAAGACCTACTCAAAGATACGCCCGTCACGGCGCTGCACGGCGACGGTTCCACGACGGTGGCCGCCCTGGCCTACGATTCGCGGGCCGTGACGCGGAGCGACTGTTTTTTCGCCACCCGCGGCACGCAGTCCGACGGGCACGACTTCATCCCCGACGCCGTCGCAAAAGGCGCCTCGGCCGTCGTCTGCGAGCAGTTGCCTGCCGAAACGGCCCACGGGGTGGCCTACGTCGTCGTCCCCGACGCCACGGGAGCGCTGGCCGACATGGCCGCCGCTTTCTACGACCACCCGAGCCGCGAACTGAAACTCGTGGGCATCACCGGCACCAACGGCAAGACCACGACCGCGACATTGCTCTACGACCTGGTGCGGGCACTGGGCTACAAGGCCGGGCTGGTCTCGACGGTCGTCTACAAGGTCGGCGAACGCATCGTCGAGGCGACCCACACCACGCCCGACCCCGTGCGGCTGAACGCCATGATGCGCGAGATGGCCGACGAAGGGTGCGAATACTGTTTCATGGAGTGTTCGTCGCATGCCATCGTGCAGCAACGCACGCGGGGACTGCATTTCGCGGGCGGCATCTTCTCGAACATCACCCACGACCACCTCGACTACCACAAGACCTTCGCCGAATACATCCGCGCCAAAAAACTCTTCTTCGACTCCCTCGCCAAGGATGCCTTCGCCCTGACGAACGCCGACGACAAGAACGGCCGCGTCATGGTGCAAAACACCGCAGCCGGGGTACACACCTATTCGCTGCGCACGATGGCCGATTTCCGCTGCAAGATCGTCGAGATGCACGTCGACGGCATGCTGCTGCGCATCGACGGGCAGGAAGTATGGGTTGGGCTCGTAGGACGCTTCAACGCCTATAACCTGCTGGCCGTCTACGGCGCCGCGGTGCTGCTGGGACTCGACCGCGCCGAAGTGCTGCGCGCGATGAGCATGCTCCATGCCGTGAGCGGGCGCTTCGAATTCGTGCGGGCGGAGAATGGAACCACGGCCATCGTCGACTATGCGCATACGCCCGACGCACTGGAAAACGTCATCCAGACCATCCAGGAGATCCGCACCCCGGCGCAACAATTGATCGTCGTCTGCGGCTGCGGCGGCGACCGCGACCGCACCAAACGGCCCGAGATGGCGCAGATCGCGGTGAAATACGCCGATACGGCCATCTTCACCTCGGACAACCCGCGCCACGAGTCGCCCGGGGCGATCCTCGACGAGATGGCCGCCGGCCTCGACCCCGGCGCCCGGTTCCTGCGCATCGTCGACCGTGCCGAGGCCATCCGCACCGCCGCAATGCTCTCCCGGCCGGGCGACATCCTGCTCATCGCGGGCAAAGGGCACGAAACCTATCAGATCATCGGCGACGTAAAACACCACTTCGACGACAAGGAGGAGGTCGGCAAGGCCTTCGGCACACTCAGAAACTAAAAACCCGACATACGACATGTTCTATCACATTTTCAAGTATTTAGGCGAATATTACGACATCCCGGGCTCGGGTATGTTCCAGTATATTTCGTTCCGCGCGGCGGCGGCCATCATCCTCGCGCTGCTGATCGTCATCATCTTCGGCCGCAAGATCATCGACTTCCTGCGCCGCAAGCAGATCGGCGAGGACATCCGCGACCTCGGGCTCGAGGGACAGCTCCAGAAACGCGGCACCCCCACGATGGGCGGCGTCATCATCCTGCTGGCGATCCTCGTCCCGATCCTGCTCTTCGGACGGCTCGACAACATTTACATCCAGCTGATGATCGTCTCGACCGTCTGGCTGGGGCTGATCGGCGGGCTGGACGACTACATCAAGGTCTTCCGCCACAACAAGGAGGGGCTCAAGGGCCGCTTCAAGATCGTGGGCCAGGTCGGGCTGGGCATCATCGTCGGCACGACGATGTGGCTTTCGCCCCAGATCATCGTCCGCGAGAAGGTCACGCAGCCCGTGCAGACCGTCTATCTGAACCCCGACGGATCGGTGATCGAAAGCGTGCAGCGGAACGTCGTCCTGAGCTCGGAAAGCACCAAGACCACCAAAACCACCATCCCCTTCGTCAAGAACAACGAATTCGACTACGGATGGCTCACGGGCGAGGACAGCGCCACGACCTGGCTGCTCTACGTGCTGGTAGCGATCTTCGTCGTCACGGCCGTCTCGAACGGCGCCAACCTCACCGACGGCCTCGACGGGCTGGCCACGGGCGTCTCCGTCCCGATCGTGGCCGTACTCGGCGTGCTGGCTTACCTCTCGGGACATATCGTCTACGCCGACTACCTCAACATCATGTATATCCCCGACAGCGGAGAGCTGGTCGTCTTCGCGGCGGCCTTCGCGGGCGCGCTGGTCGGCTTCCTGTGGTACAACTCCTTCCCGGCGCAGATCTTCATGGGGGACACCGGCTCCCTGTCGATCGGCGGCATCATCGCCGTCTTCGCCCTCTGCATCCGCAAGGAACTGCTGCTGCCGCTGCTGTGCGGCGTGTTCCTGGTCGAGAGTTTCTCGGTGATGATGCAGGTCGGCTACTTCAAATACACCAAACGCAAATACGGCGAAGGGCAGCGCCTGTTGCTGATGGCCCCCGTACACCATCATTTCCAGAAAAAAGGGCAGTTCGAAACCAAGATCGTGCTCCGCTTCTGGATCATCTCGCTGCTGCTGGCCGCCATCACCCTGGTAACGTTAAAGATCCGGTAATCATGAAAAAGATAGCAGTCCTGGGCGGAGGCATCAGCGGTTACGGCTCCGCGATCCTCGCCAAAAAGAAAGAGTTCGACGTATTCCTCTCCGATATGGGGAAGATCGCCGACCGCTACAAAGCCAAGCTCGACGAGTGGCAGGTTCCCTACGAGGAAGGCGGCCACACCGAGGAACGCATCCTTGCGGCACACGAGGTCGTCAAGTCGCCAGGGATCCCCGAAACGGCCCCCATAGTGCGGAAAATCCGTGCGGCAGGCATTCCCGTCATTTCGGAAATGGAGTTCGCGGGCCGTTACCTGGGCCGGTCGAAATGCATCTGCATCACCGGCTCGAACGGCAAAACCACCACCACGTCGCTCATCTACAAGATCATGCGCGACGCCGGGCTGAACGCCGCCCTGGGCGGCAACATCGGCGAGAGTTTCGCCTACTCCGTGGCCACGGGCGACTACGACTGGTACGTGCTGGAGCTCAGCTCTTTCCAGTTGGACGGCATGTATAAATTCCGCGCCCATATCGGCGTGCTGATGAACATCACGCCCGACCACCTCGACCGCTACGGACACTGTTTCCAAAACTACGTCGATTCGAAAATGCGCATCACGCAGAACCAGAACTCGCGCGATTATTTCGTCTATTCGGGCGACGACGAGGTGATCTGGCAGCAGCTTCCCAGGTACGACCTGCGCATGAAGCAACTTCCCTTCGCCGCAAAGAATGCCGTGGCGAGCGGTGCCGGCGACGCCTTCCTCTGCGACGGCAAATTCACGGCGGCCGTCGGGAAGGCCTCGGTCGAGATCGACACGGCCAAGATGCAGCTCAAAGGGCTGCACAATGCCTATAACGCCATGGCCGCGGCTCTTGCAACCCTTGCGGCAGGCGTCGCGCCGGCCTCGATCCGCCGCTCGATCTACGGCTTCGCCCCCGTCTGCCACCGCCTCGAACCCGTCCGGGAAGCCAACGGCGTACTGTGGATCAACGATTCCAAGGCCACCAATGTCGACTCGGTATACTATGCGCTCGAAAGCATGACACGCCCCGTGGTATGGATCGCCGGGGGCACGGACAAAGGCAACGACTACGAACCGCTGAAGGCTTTCGCCCGTGCGAAGGTACATACGCTCGTCTGCATGGGCGCGGACAACACCAAGCTGATCGAAGAGTTCACGGGTGTGGTGCCCGAAGTGGTCTCCACCGGCTCGCTCGACGCCGCGATGGAGGCCGCCAAAGCCGCCGCACAGCCCGGCGACGCGGTGCTGCTCTCGCCCGCCTGCGCGAGTTTCGACCTCTTCAAAAACTACGAAAACCGCGGCGAGTTGTTCAAGGCGTGGGTAAACGAAAAGGCATAGCACGATGAAGCTCGGCGAACGGAAATACACGCAGGACGAAGGGCCGGCGCAGGAGCCCTGGACGGAAGCGCCCGGGAAATCCCCCCGCGCAGCGGACGGGAAGACCGGGGCGCAGGACGCGCCCCGACGCCGCGGCGTGCGCGGCACCGATGCCGGGGAGAGCGCCTGCGAAACCCCCGAAGCCCCCGAAAAACACAAGTTCCGGCTCTTTACCGGCGACCGCGTCCTGTGGATCATCGTCGCGGCGCTGGCGGTGATTTCCGTGCTGGTGGTCTACTCGTCGACGGCCAAGATGGCCTACGACGCCCACACGGCGCGTACCACGGCCCATTTCCTGCGCCAGCAACTCATCATCCTCGTCGTCAGCCTCATCATCCTGGTTGCCGTGCAGAAGATCAACTGCCGGATTTACAACCTGTTATCCCGCCCCGTCTATTTCCTTTCGGTCGCACTCACCGTCGCCGTCTATTTCATCGGCGCCACGACCAACGGCGCCGCCCGCTGGATACCCCTCGGGCCGTTCCAGTTCCAGCCCTCCGAGGCGCTGAAGGTCGCCACGGTACTGTTCCTGGCCCGGCAACTGGCCGGACGGCAGTCGAAGATCGACAAAATACGCATCGTCCCGTCGCTCAAATTCTGGACGTGGCGTTCGTCGCGCGAACAGCGCCGCATCTGGCGCGAGGGGACATGGCCGATCCTGATGCCCGTCGTGGTCTCGTGCGCGGTGATCTTCCCGGCCCACACCTCCTCGGCCGTACTGGTTTTCATGGCCTCGTGGGTCATGATGCTCATCGGGCGCGTCCGGCTGGGCGAACTGGTGAAACTCATCGGGCTGGCCTGCATCGGCATCGTCTTCATCATGACCCTCAACCTGGGGCGCAGCGAGACTGCCGAAGGGCGCGTCTCGACATGGATCCATCTCTGGACACGCTCGCAGACCGAAAAACCGATCGAGCACCTCACCGACACCGAGCGGTCGATGATCGCCATTCACAACGGCGGGGTCTTCGGCGAAGGCGCCGGACAGAGCGCCATGCGCGTCGAGATGATCCATCCCGAAAGCGACTATGCCTACGCCTTCTTCGTCGAGGAATACGGCATCGTACTGGCACTGGCCTTGCTGATGCTCTACCTGTGGATATTCTTCCGGGGCATCGAGATATTCCGCCGCTGCGGGACGGCATTCCCGGGGCTGCTGGTACTGGGGCTCGCCCTGCTGATAACCTGTCAGGCGCTGCTGCACATCATGGTGACGGTAAACCTGATCCCCGAAACGGGGCAGACGCTGCCCCTGATTTCGCGCGGCGGCTCCTCGACGCTCTTCACCACCATCGCTCTGGGCATGATCCTCAGCGTCAGCCGTCAGAACGACGAACAGTCGCACGACACGCCCCGCAGCGAATCCATTTATGAAAAATAACGACCTATGGACGACATAGACTGGACAAATACCTCTGGGCCGTGCGGGTGTTCAAGACCCGCAGCGACGCCGCGGACGCCGTCCGCAACAACAAGGTGACCGTAAACGGCTCCTACGCCAAACCTTCACGCGAAGTCAAGATCGGCGACGTGATCGCCGTACGCAAGATGCAGGTGACCTACTCCTACAAGGTGCTCGACCTCGTGTCGAGCCGCCAGCCGGCCAAGAATGTCCCTGTACTGCCTCAACATCACCCCGCAGGAGGAGCTGGACAAGCTCAGCGTCCCGCGCGAAACGATCTTCGTCTTCCGCGACCGCGGTACGGGGCGCCCGACCAAGAAGGAGCGCCGCGAGCTGGACGGCCTGATGGACGAACTCTATTACGACGAGGGAGTAGGCGCACACCCCGCTGCGGGGCCGCGACATGCCGGCAACGGCTATCCGCCGCCGCTCAAGACGCCGCCCGAAGGCGGCAGGCCGGCCATTCCGCCAACCGCCCGACGCTCCGCCTCCGAAATCACGCCGCATTCGCCGTGTCCACACCGCACGGCGCGATTTCCACGGCGAAACTGCCGAAAACGACAAGATTCCTGCGGAATACAACGAAAAAACGGACGGATCATCATGCAAGCACGATATCCGTTTCCGTTTTTATTTGCCGGCAGGCATCTTTTTTAACCGTTTTCGGCTACTTCTTGTTGAAGAAGTTCATCGTCCGCTCCACGCCGATCGTGGCGAACGAAAGAATCGCGTCGCAGAAGACTTTGAGCCGCTCGGGCAGCGCCTTGCGCTCCTCTTCGCTCCACTCGCCCCAGCACGTAGTCGACCTGGTGCCCCTGGGGAAGTCCCCGCCCACGCCGAAGCGCATCCGGGCGAAATTCTCCGTTCCCAGCAGTTCGGCAATATTCTTCAGGCCGTTATGCCCTCCCGGCGCTCCCCTTCGGGGACGCATACGCAGCGTACCGAACGGCAGTGCAATATCGTCCGAAACGACCAGCAGATTCTCCGGGGCGACCTTCTCGGCCTCCATCCAATAGCGGACGGCCTTGCCCGAAAGATTCATGTAGGTCGAGGGTTTCAGCAGAATCAGCGTACGCCCCTTGTGCTTCACTTGGCCACATCGCCGTAACGCGCCGTGGTAAAAACAGCGTTGGACGCCTCTGCGAGGGCGTCCAACACATTGAATCCGATGTTGTGTCGGGTCCCGGCATATTCGGCGCCGATATTTCCCAGCCCAACAATAAGGTATTTCATACGCTACCGGTAAGGCCTGAGCCGCAGCACCGCGCGATGCACGGGTCACGCGCACTGCGCAGACAGCGGTGGTTGCGGGAGTGACGAATTTCAGGTTCTCGAACTTGAAGGTCGCCTACGAAGATCGTCTTGCCGACACCCAGCGGTCACGTCTACGACCAGTTCGTCGGGCAGGTTCTCGACCAGCGCGCTCACGACGAGCTTACGGGCCGACAGCGTCAGCTTACCGCCGACCTTCACACCTTCGGCGTTACCCGTCAGGCGTACCGGAATGGCGATCGAAACGGGTTGCCCTCGGCGATACGGTAGAAGTCGAGGTGCAAGATCTGCTCGCGGATGGGGTGGAACTGAGCCTCACGCAGCACGGCCTGCTCTTCTTGCCGTCGAAATCGAACTCGACGATGTAAGAGTTGGGGGTGTAGATCAGGGGTTTGATCTCGCGGGGGTCTACCGAGAAGGAAACCGACTCGCCGTGGCCCGACAGTACGCAGGGTACCATACCCTCGCGGCGTACGGCCTTGGCCGCTTTCTTGCCGTACTCATCACGCTTAACGGCCTTTACAGAGATAGTTTTCATAATACGTTTGTTTAATGTGTTACCTTGGGCGGTTCTCAGCGAGGCCACGCAAGCCGCGCCCCAATTCCGCCTGTTTCGGAGCGCAAAGATAAGCCAAAATATTAAGAATCAAAAATCAACCGTAAAATTCGTTTCCGGAGCAGAAAAATTTCGGATTGGGATTTAACTTTTGCAACTTTAACGCGTCTTACAGACAAACCCTCATGGAGAGAGACCCGCGACATACCCGCAGAAGAGCTTGCGGCGCTGCGCGACCCCGGCGTCCGGCACGGGGCCTTCGACCGTCTGGTCGGGGCATACCTGCGGCCGCTTTACTGGCACGCACGACGGCTGGTCGTCGTCCACGAGGATGCCGAGGATGTGGTACAGGAGACCTTCGTCCGGGCATACGACAGGATCGGCACCTTCCGGGGCGGGAGCGACGAGATGGGGGCATGGCTCTACCGCATCGCCACGAACACGGCCCTGACGCTGCTCCGGCGGCGCAAAACGGGACTGTTTGCCTCGCTCGACGAAGTGAGCCGGACACTGGCGGGCCGCGTGGCGGAAGAGTGCGGCGAGGACGCCGACCAAATGCAGGTGCGTTTCCAGCAGGCCGTGCTGGAACTGCCGCTCAAGCAGCGTCTGGTCTTCAACCTCCGCTATTACGACGGGATGTCCTACGGACAGATAGCCCGCGTGCTGGGACAGCGCGAACAGACGCTCAAGGTCAATTACCACTATGCAGTACAGAAACTGAAAGAAAAACTAACGCAGGAAATATGAACCGTGAATTTGAAAACAGCGGCCGGGAAATGCCTTACCGCATCCCGCCGCAGAGTCTCGAAGCGCTGCACGAGCGCATCCTCAGCCGGACCTCCCGCCGCCCGGCATCACCTCCCCGGACCGTCCGCAGATACTGCCTGACGGCCGCCGCCGCGGCTGCCGTGCTCGTCATGGGCCTGCTCGTTACCGAATACCGCACCCGCAGGGCCGACACACCGGCCCCGGACCTCGAACAGATGCTCGCCACGACCCCGGCCGAGACGCTGCGACAGGCCGCCGCGGAGAATTACGACGACATCCTTTACAACCAGCAACTCTAAAAACATTTCAGCTATGAAACATATCCTGCTTTTCCTCTGCACCCTGCTGTTCGCCCTGACGGGAAACACCGCACCGGCCTGCAACGAATCGGAACAACTGCTGGCCGAGGCCCGCACAGCGACGAACGCCGCGGGGAGCGTCTCCTCCGGCGAACTGGAACGCGCCATGGCCGAAGCCCGGCGGACCATGGAGGCGACCGGCCGGGAGATCGAACGCGCCGTGGCCGAAGCGCGCCGTGCGACGGAGCTCTCCGACCGTGAAATCGCGCGCGCCGCGGCCGAAGCCCGGCAGGCCATCGATGCGGCGGAACGCATCGACTTGGCCAACCAGTCGATCGAAGAGCTGAACAAGGCCGCCCGCGAGCAGGTCGTCCGCGAACTGGGGCTTACCTCGCGCCAGCGCAAGGAGTTCGAACCGCTCTACAAAGCCTACCGCGAAGCGCTCGACAAAGCCGTCGACGCCCGTGCCGGCGCTTCCGGCGCCGACGAAGCCACGCAGAAAAACAGCCTGAAGGCCAAACTCTCGAACATCGCCGCCACGGCGCAGGTCAAGCGCGACTACGTGGACAAATTCGCCGCTGTGCTCACCGCCGAGCAGATCCGCCGCCTCTACAACACGGAGGGCGAAATCGGCACCAACATCAAGCGTGCCGCCGTCGACCGCCGCCGCAACCAGAACACGCGGCTGAAAGGCAGCGGACGCATGGTGACGCAGGACTGGGGCAAGGCGGGCGACTACACGGGCATTTCGGCCGCGGCGTTCTTCGACGTCACGGTCAGCCCCGCGGCACGAACCATCAGCGTGACGGCCGACGACAATGTGATCGACTACCTGGTGCTCGAGCGCGACGGCGGGACGCTGAAATTCCGCGTCAACGCCAACAATACGGAGAACATTTCGGTTTCGGTCGTCGTTCCCGCATCGGCCTCGCTGCGCCAGATATCGGCCGGCTCCTACGGCAAGGTGACCTGCAAGCTGCCGCTGAAAGGGCCCTCGGTCGCGGTTTCCGTTTCGAGCTACGGATCGGTCATCGCCGACATCGACACGCCCGGCGCCGCGAAACTCGACGTGTCGAGCTACGGCAAATTCTCGGGCTCGGTACGCTGCAACGACTGCGAACTGCGGATTTCGAGCTACGGGTCGGCACAGGCGCCCGTCGACTGCCGCAACAACTGCCAAGTCACAGTCGGGAGCTACGCCAAGTTCTCGAACGACATCAAAGCTTCCGTCCTGACGCTCAAGATCAGCAGCGGCGCCAGTGTCAGCAGTACGCTGACCGCCGACGCGCTGACGATGCGCATCGACAGCTACGCCAAGTTCTCCGGCGCAGTGACGGTGAACAGCCGGCAGGCGAAACTGACCGTCAGCAGCGGCGGCTCGTTCAACGGCACGTTCAGCGGGAATTCGCTCGAAGCGAGCGTCGGAAGCTACGGCAAAATCTACCTGAAAGGCGCGGCGCAGGTCGCCGACGCCACGGTCCGGGTTTCGTCGGGCGCGAATTTCTCGGCCCCCGAACTGCGGGTCTCGGATTACGACCTGACGGTGTCGAACTACGCCAAAGCCGACGTCTGGTGTTCGGGCCGTCTGAAAATCAACGCTTCGACGGCCGCCAAAGTGACGTACGGCGGTCCCTGCACGGTCGAAACCGTCTCCGACAACATCCAGCGCAGAAAGTAAATGCCAACAACCATAAGCGTATTTACGGAAACGGGCCGCTCTTCGGGGAGCGGCCCGTCGTTTTTCCCCGCTTCCGGCTCGAATCCGGCCTTCGGAAGAGGTTTCCCGCAACAAATCGGCGGCCGTGCGACAAATTCCGAAAGGTTATAATCCGTAAGCGCTCCCGGCCCAAAGCCGCCGGACTTTCGCCGGATGCTCTCCCCCGGCGCCGAATCTGTAATGAAAACCCCGCCCGAACGCACTCCGGCGCGGGCGGCGCGGCAAACGAAACTTGCGCAGAATGAAGGGATTCGGAAATATTTTTAATATATTTGTTGCCAAGGTTAGTTAGATCAAGTCCTATTATGTGCGAAAAACTTTTTATTTTCGACACCACGCTCCGCGACGGCGAGCAGGTGCCGGGCTGTCAGTTGAACACCACCGAGAAGATCGAAGTCGCCAAGCTCCTCGAAAGTCTCGGCGTGGACATCATCGAAGCGGGATTCCCGATTTCCAGCCCCGGAGACTTCAACTCCGTGCTCGAAATTTCGAAGGCCGTCTCCGAGCCGACGATCTGCGCGCTCACCCGCGCCGTAAAAAGACATCGACGTCGCCGCCGACGCCCTGCGGCTGGCCAAGCACAAGCGCATACACACCGGAATCGGCGTATCGCCCCAGCATATCTACGACAAACTGCGCTCGACGCCCGAAAAGATCATCGAATCGGCCGTCGAGGCGGTGAAATACGCCAAGCGCTACGTCGAGGACGTCGAGTTCTACGCCGAAGACGCCGGGCGCGCCGATCCGGAATACCTCGCCCGCGTGATCGAAGCGGTCATCGCGGCCGGCGCCACGGTGGTCAACATTCCCGACACCACGGGCTACTGCCTGCCCGGCGGGTACGGCGCGAAGATCAAATACCTCGTCGATCACGTCTCCAACATCGACCGGGCGATCATCTCGACCCACTGCCACAACGATCTGGGCATGGCCACGGCCAACACCCTGAGCGGCATCCTCAACGGCGCGCGGCAGGCCGAGGTGACGATCAACGGCATCGGCGAACGCGCGGGCAACACCTCGCTCGAAGAGGTGGTGATGACCTTGCGCTGCCACAAAGAGCTGAACGTCGATACGAACATCGACGCACAGCTCATCACCAAGGCTTCGCACCTCGTGTCGAGCCTGATGAACATGCCCGTACAGCCCAACAAGGCGATCGTCGGCCGCAACGCCTTCGCCCACTCGTCGGGCATCCATCAGGACGGCGTGCTGAAAGACCGCCAGACCTACGAGATCATCGACCCGCAGGACGTCGGGCTCAACCAGTCGGTCATCGCCCTGACGGCCCGCAGCGGCCGCGCCGCGCTCGTGCACCGGCTCGAACTGCTCGGCTACAACCTCACGCAGGAGGAGACGGACGACACCTACGCCAAGTTCCTCGAACTTGCCGACAGGAAGAAGGAGATCCACGATTACGACCTGCTGTATCTGGTGGGCGACATCGACCGCATGAAACAACAGTCCGTATCGCTCAAATTCCTGCAGGTGACCACCGGAACGCTCGTTCCGACGGCGACCGTGGTGCTGAAGTTCGGCGACCACGAACGCATGGCCATCGCCACGGGCAACGGCCCGGTGGATGCGGCCGTTTCGGCCATCAAGACCCTCATCAACGAGAAGGTCGTGCTCACGGAATTCCTCATGCAGGCCATCACCAAGGGGTCGAACGACGTGGGCCGCGTACACGTGCAGGTGCAGTGCGGCAGCCGCACGGTCCACGGATTCGCCGCCCACACGGACACCACGCGGGCGTCGATCGAGGCGTTTCTCGACGCGCTGCGCATACTGAACGTAACCGAACGCAAGGAAAAGGAGGCGTAAGATGGGAAAGACTCTTCTGGACAAAATATGGGATGCGCACACCGTGCGCACCGAAGACGGGGGACGCTGCGTGCTCTACATCGACCGGCAGTACATCCACGAGGTGACGTCGCCCGTGGCTTTCGCCGGACTCCAACGACGCGGCATCGGCGTGGCGCGCCCGGCGCAGATCACGGCGACGGCCGACCACAACATCCCCACCGTCGACCAGCACCTGCCGATCGCCGAGCCGGAATCGCGGCGGCAGGTCGAAGCGCTGGCGGCCAACTGCGCCCGGTTCGGCATCGAGCATTTCGGCGTGGGCGACCCCCGGCAGGGCATCGTGCACATCATCGGTCCCGAACTGGGCTTCACCCAGCCGGGCATGACCATCGTCTGCGGCGACAGCCACACCTCGACGCACGGGGCGCTGGGCGCCGTGGCGTTCGGCGTGGGGACGTCGGAGGTCGAAATGGTCTTCGCCAGCCAGTGCATCATCCAGTCCAAGCCGCGGAGCATGCGCATCACCGTGGACGGAACGCTTCGGCCGGGCGTCGAAGCCAAGGACATCATCCTCTACATCATCTCCCGGCTGACCGCTTCGGGCGGCACGGGCTATTTCATCGAATTCGCCGGCGAAGCGATCCGCTCCCTCTCGATGGAGGGGCGCATGACCGTCTGCAACATGAGCATCGAATGCGGGGCGCGGGGCGGCATGATCGCCCCCGACCAGACCACGTTCGACTACCTCCGCGGCCGCGAACGCGCGCCGCAGGGCGCCGCTTTCGACCGGGCCGCGGCCCGCTGGCGCGAACTTTACAGCGATGCCGACGCGGTTTTCGACAAGGAATACCGGTTCGACGCCGCCGAGATCGCGCCGATGATTACCTACGGGACGAATCCCGGCATGGGAATGGCCGTCGATGCGGCGATTCCCGCCGACGCCGACGACAAGGCGTTGAAATACATGGGATTCGATGCCGGCGAACGGCTGCTGGGCAAACCCGTCGACTACGTTTTCGTCGGCAGCTGCACCAATGGCCGCATCGAGGACCTGCGCCTTTTCGCACGGCTGGTCGAAGGCCGCCGCAAGGCCGACAACATAACGGCGTGGATCGTCCCCGGCTCGAAAGGCGTCGAAGCCGCCGCAAGGGCCGAGGGACTGGACCGGATTCTGGCCGACGCGGGATTCGAACTCCGCCAGCCGGGCTGTTCGGCCTGTCTGGCGATGAATGCCGACAAGATTCCGGCGGGCAAATACTGTGTTTCGACCTCGAACCGCAATTTTGAAGGGCGTCAGGGTCCGGGCGCACGGACGATGCTTTCGGGCATCGCGGTGGCCGCCGCCGCTGCCGTCTGCGGGCGCATCGAAGACCCGCGCAAGGTGTTTGAAATGTAAAAGTCAAGAAAAATGTCCATACCCAAATTCGAAACTTTCACGTCGGGGGCGGTGCCCGTCCGCACGGAAAACATAGATACCGACCAGATCATCCCGGCGCGCTTTCTCAAAGCCACCGAGCGCAAAGGCTTCGGCGACAACCTCTTCCGCGACTGGCGTTACGACGCCGAGGGTCGGAAGGTCGCTTCGTTCCCGCTCAACGACAGCCGCTACGGGGGCCGCATACTGGTCGCAGGCCGCAACTTCGGGTGCGGCAGTTCGCGCGAACACGCCGCATGGGCCATCGCCGACTACGGCTTCCGCGTCGTGGTGTCGAGTTTCTTCGCCGACATCTTCCGCAACAACGCCCTCAACAACGGTCTGCTGCCGATCACGGTGAGCGACAACTTCCTCGCGGCGATCTTCGCCGCCATAGCCGACGATCCCGCGGCCCGTTTTACGGTCGATCTGGAGGGGCAGACGCTGACCGCCGAAGCCACGGGCCGCAGCGAACGGTTCGAGATCGACGCCTACAAGAAACGCTGCCTGCAGAACGGCTACGACGACGTGGATTATCTGTGCAGCATCTCCGACCAGATCCGACGGTTCGAAGCCGCCCGAAAATAGCCCCGCGACGATGCTTCCCCCGGTCGAAATAATGGATACCACGCTGCGCGACGGCGAGCAGACGTCGGGCGTTTCGTTCAACGCCCGCGAAAAGCTCTCCATCGCCCGGCTGCTGCTGGAGGAACTGCGCGTCAGCCGCATCGAGATCGCTTCGGCGCGGGTCTCGCAGGGCGAGCAGGAGGCCGTGCGGCGCATCGCCGAGTGGGCCGCCTCCAAAGGCTATTCGGACCGCATCGAGGCGCTGGGATTCATCGACGGCGGCATATCCCTCGACTGGCTCGGCGACGCCGGATGCCGCGTTGTGAACCTGCTGACCAAAGGGTCGCTCAAGCACTGCCGCGAGCAGCTCCGCCGCACGCCCGAAGAGCACCTCGGCGACATCCGCGCTACGATCGACAAGGCCGTCGCGCGGGGCATGCGGGTAAACATCTATCTGGAAGACTGGTCCAACGGCATGCAGCATTCGCCGGAGTACGTCTACGCCATGCTCGACGCACTGGCCGACGCCCCCGTGCAGCGTTTCATGTGCCCCGACACGCTGGGCGTGCTCGATCCCTACGCCACCGAACGGTTCTGCGGCGATCTGGTGCGGCGCTATCCCCGCCTGCGCTTCGACTTCCACGCCCACAACGACTACGATCTGGCCGTCGCCAATACCGCCGCGGCCGTGAAAGCCGGATTCCACGGGGTCCACGTCACGGTAAACGGGCTGGGCGAGCGGGCCGGGAACGCACCGCTGTCGAGTACGGTCGCCGTCCTGCACGACCGCCTGCACCGCGCCACCGGCATCGACGAGACGAAGATCAACCACGTCAGCCGCATGGTCGAGACCTACACCGGCATCCGTATTCCCGCCAACCGCCCGATCGTCGGCGAAAGCGTCTTCACGCAATGCGCCGGCATCCACGCCGACGGCGACAACAAGAACAACCTCTACTTCAACGAACTGCTCCCCGAACGGTTCGGCCGCGTCCGCGAATACGCCCTCGGCAAGACTTCGGGCAAGGCCAACATCATGAAGAACCTCGAAACGCTGGGCATCGACCTCGACGAAGCCTCGATGCGCAAGGTGACCGAACGGGTCGTGGAGCTGAGCGACAAGAAGGAGCTGGTGACCGCCGAGGACCTGCCCTACATCATTGCCGACGTACTGCGTTACGATCTGGCCGAAAATCCGGTCCGCATCCTCAACTACAGCCTTTCGCTGGCGCAGGGGCTGCATCCCGCGGCTTCGCTCAAGATCGAGATCAACGGACGGGAGTACGAGCAGACCTCGGCCGGCGACGGCCAGTACGACGCCTTCATGCGGGCGCTGCGGCAAATCTACGAGCACCAGCTCCGGCGCGAGTTCCCGATGCTGCGCAACTACACCGTCTCGATCCCGCCCGGCGGCCGCACCGACGCCTTCGTGCAGACCATCATCACGTGGGAAATGGGCGGCAAGGTATTCAAAACGCGCGGTCTGGATGCCGACCAGACCGAAGCCGCTATCAAGGCGACGATCAAAATGCTGAACATAATCGAAACAAACTATAACGACCATGAATGTTAACATAGCCCTTTTAGCCGGCGACGGCATCGGTCCTGAGATCATCGCGCAAGCCGTCAAGGCGCTGGACCACGTCGCCCGGAAGTATGCGCACAACTTCACCTACCGCGAAGCGCTGGTGGGCGCCTGCGCCATCGACGCCACGGGGGATCCCTACCCGGAGGAGACGCACAAAATCTGCCGCGAAGCCGACGCCGTGCTGTTCGGCGCCATCGGCGACCCCAAATACGACAACGACCCCAAAGCGCCGGTACGCCCCGAACAGGGCCTGCTGCGCATGCGCAAGTCGCTGGGACTGTTCGCCAACCTGCGCCCCATCGCGCTCTTCGACACGCTGGCCGACCGCTCGCCCCTCAAGGCCGAGGTGGTGCGGGGCACCGACTTCGTCTGCGTCCGCGAACTGACGGGCGGCATCTATTTCGGACGTCCGCAGGGCCGCGACGAAGGAGGCGACCGGGCCGTGGACACCTGCACCTACTCGCGGCAGGAGATCGAGCGCGTGCTGCACGTGGCGTTCCGGCTGGCCATGAGCCGCCGCCGTCACCTGACGGTAGTCGACAAGGCCAACGTCCTCGAAACCTCGCGCTTCTGGCGCGAGATCGCGCAGCAGCTCGCGTCCCAATACCCCGAAGTGGAGCTGGACTTCATGTTCGTGGACAACGCCGCGATGCAGATCATCCGCCAGCCGACCCATTTCGACGTGATCGTCACCGAAAACATGTTCGGCGACATCCTCACCGACGAAGCCAGCGTCATCAGCGGCTCGCTGGGCATGCTTCCGTCGGCCAGCGTGGGGTCCGAAGTCGCGCTTTTCGAGCCGATCCACGGCTCCTACCCGCAGGCCGCAGGCAAAAACATCGCCAACCCGATGGCTGCGATCCTCTCGGCCGCCATGCTGCTCGAACATCTGGGGCTGACCGCCGAAGGGAGCGCCGTCCGCGACGCCGTAAACCGGGCGCTCACCGAAGGGATCGTCACCGAGGACCTCGCCGCACAGGGCGAACGGCGCTATTCGACCTCCGAGGTCGGGGATTTCATCGCCGCGCATATTTAGCCGGGAACCCCGCACGCAAAAGGGGAGTCACCCACACAAAAAGGGAGTCCCGCACGCAACCCGGAAATCCCGCACAAAGAAAGGGCTGCAACCGCCGCGTTGCAACCCTTTTTCAATTCCATTCTTCCCGCCGTTTCGGGGCCGGGAGTCGGCTCGGCTCCAAACCGGCCCGGCCGTAACCGAACATCGCCAGTCCCTGCCGCGCAGTTCCGGAACGCGGTCTCGCCGCAGCGGACAGTTCCGGAAAGGGACGGATTCCGCCATCGCGCCGCCCGCTATCCGTCTGCCATAGAACCGTCACCGGCAAATCACCGGCATGTCATTCGCCCGTCATCGGCACCGAAACCCCGGCGGGGGACCGCCGCGAATCTCACACTCCGGCGACGTACTCCTCCAGCGCCCCAAGATCCACCGCCATCGGCTCCGAAACCCGCGGACGCTTCACCAGCTCCGCAAGGCGCGGGGGCAGCGGCACCTTCGCCCCGGTCACGGGCGAAATGACCTCGCCGAACTTGGCCGGATGGGCCGTCGAAAGGTAGAACCCCGGCCTGCCGCAGGCCACGGAAGCCGCATAGCCCACGGCGCTGTGCGGATCGGACAGATAACCGTAATTCCGGTACAGCCCGTCGATCGTACGGCGGATCATGGCGTCGTCGCACCGGAACCCCTGCAATTCGCCGCGCAGGGCGTCCGCATCGCCGCCGCACAGCCACATCATCCGCTCGAAGTTGCTCGGCGCTCCGACGTCCATCGCATTGGCCGGCGTCCGCACCGACGGCCGCGGACGGTAATCGCCCGTCCGCAGGAATTCGGGCACCACGTCGTTGGCGTTCGACGCCGCGACGAATCCGCCGAGGGGCAGCCCCATGCGGCGCGCCAGCATGCCGGCCGAGAGGTTGCCGTAGTTGCCGCTCGGCACCACGACCACCGGATTTTCGCCGCCCGACGCCTGCCGCCACCGGAAATACCCGTAGAAGTAATAGAACGCCTGCGGAATCCACCGCAGCAGGTTGATCGAATTGGCCGACGACACGCGGTGTGCGGCCCTGAAAGAGCTGTCGGCGAACAGCTCCTTGACCAGCCGCTGGCAGTCGTCGAAGGTTCCGCCCACGCGCAGCGGATGGATATTGCCTCCGAGCGCGGTCATCTGGCACTCCTGCAGGCGGCTGATCTTCCCTTCGGGATAGAGCAGCACCACCTCGACGCCCGGCACGTCGTAAAAACCGTGCGCCACGGCGCTGCCCGTATCGCCCGACGTCGCCGTCAGGATCACCAGCTTTTCATCCGCGCCGCCCAGCAGGCCGACCATGCGGCCCATGAATCCGGCGCCGAAGTCCTTGAACGCGAACGTCGGGCCGTGGAACAGCTCCAGCGTATAGCGGCTGCCGACCGGACGCAGGGGAACCTGAAAATCGTAGATGCGGTCTATCTCGCGCTGCAAAATCCCGCGGTCGATATCTTCGCCGAAGAACAGTGCGGCCAGATACCCCGCCAATGCGGCATAGGACTCCCCGGCCAGCCGCTCCGCGACCGCCATATCCGCCTGCGGAATACGTTCGGGGACGAACAGTCCCCCGTCGGGCGCCAGCCCCGCCTCGACGGCTTCGCGCAGCGAACAAGGCCGTGCAAGTGCTTTGTCTCTCGTGCTGTAGTATTTCATGGTTTTCGTCTTTTCTTATTCTTCGATTCGCGCACCGCGGTTCGACACGCGGCCCGCATAGATGTTGCAGCCGATTCCCAGCCCGGCGAAATGGCTCTTCATCCGCTCGGCGACCCGTTCCGACACCGACCCTTCGGCGGCCAGCGCAAAGACCGAAGGTCCCGATCCGGCGATGTTCATGGCCAGAGCACCTTCGGAGAGCACCCCCTCCTTCAAACGGTCGTAACCGGGAATGAACCCCTTGCGGTAAGGCTCCGCGACGACGTCGTGCATCGAGCGGCCGATCAGCGCCACGTCGCCCAGCGCCAGTCCGGCGACAAGTCCGCCGACGTTGCCCCACTGCGTGACGGCATGCGCCATCGGAATCTCGCGGGGCAGCACCTCGCGCGCCTCCTTGGTGCCGACCACAATGTCGGGATGCGCCACGGCGTAGAAAAAGTCGTCGGGTACCGGCAGGCGGATGATGTCCAGCGGCCCGTATCCGCGGATCAGCACCACGCCGCCCAGCAGGGCCGGCCCGACGTTGTCGGCATGGGGCGTGCCGCCGATCAGCGCTTCGCCCATCATGGCGAACTCCACCAGCCGTTCCGCCGAAAAGGGGCGGCCCAGCAGTTCGTTCAGCCCGTAGACGGCGGCGGCCGACGAGGCGGCGCTCGATCCGATGCCGCTTCCGGGAGCTATCTTTTCGAGAATCGCAACCTCGACCCGCACGGGCTTTCCGTACGCTTCGAGCAGGGCCGCGACGGCCGGGGTTATGACGTTGTCTTCGGGTTTTTCGGGGAGTCTCTTCCCGCTCTCGTTGCGGATCGCAAGCCCGCTCGCGCCCGCTTCGGCGGCGACCTCGATCCGGTCGCCCACGCCGTCGAGCGTCAGGCCCATGATGTCGAAGCCGCAGCCCAGATTCGCCACCGTTCCGGGGGCGAAAACCTTGATATGTTTCATGGTAAAATCTTCTTTGAATTAAACTGCCTTTGACTGAAAATCCGGGTTTCCGCCCCGGCAGCCTCGGCCGGGTGTGCATACGGAGATGCTTCTGACGGAAAAAACAAACTAAACCCCCACAGGGGTTGTAGTAGCGGCAGTCGTGAAGATAACGGAGAGGACGGCATACGTCGTCGGAGCGCAGGTGTTCCCGCACTCTCCGAACATCGTATGATTCCGTTTCATATCCATCAGGGACAAATATAAAACAAAAAAATTTAATATCCAAATCAGGTAACGATTCGTAAGATGCCCGCCGAATAATCAGGAAGGGTTTTCACTCGGAACAAATAGCACAAAAAGGCCGGACACACCTATAATAATATAAAAACAGTAAGACATTTCAGAGCTTCCGGAGCATGGAACTCTTGCAAATCGGCCTAAAACCGGTTTTAAAGCCAAAAATAGCGATTTCAAATTGTAAGCAAATAACGAATACGACCTGAAAACAGCAACCACAGAGAACGATCTGCTTCCGGAATATCACATTATTAAATTTCTTTAGGAATTTATTTGTACGTCTGATTTTATATACTTATCTTTGAAACGGAACAAACACAGAAATCCGGCCATGACCGCTCTGAATCATTCGAACAATAACGTCATTAATCTGCTGCTCGTCGTCACTACAGGATAACGGGAGAAAGGTGATGCGTATACTCGAAAGATTATAGAAAAGCCTTTCTCCGACGGAGAAGGGCTTTTTTGCTGTCCGGGCCGTCCGCCTGAAGCGGATACGCCGAAAAAAGAGAGAAGATGAAACACACACTCAGAAGCACCGTCACGACGACGGGCCGCCGCATGGCCGGCGCCAGAAGCCTCTGGCGCGCCAACGGCATGCGCGAAGAACAGTTCGGGCGGCCGGTCGTCGGCATCGCCAATTCGTTCACCCAGCTGGTGCCGGGACACGTCCACCTGCACGAAATCGGGCAGTATGTCAAGCAGCGCATCGAAGCCTGCGGATGTTTCGCCGCGGAATTCAACACCATCGCCGTAGACGACGGCATCGCCATGGGCCACGACGGCATGCTCTACTCGCTGCCCTCGCGCGAAATCATCGCCGACAGCGTCGAATACATGGCCAACGCCCACAAGGTCGATGCGCTGGTCTGCATCTCGAACTGCGACAAAATCACCCCCGGAATGCTGATGGCCGCCATGCGGCTCAACATCCCGACGGTCTTCGTGTCGGGAGGGCCGATGGAGGCGGGCAAATTCGACGGGAGGGACATCGACCTGATCGACGCGATGGTCATGGCGGCCGACGAAGCCTGCAGCGACGAGCAGATCGCGCGCGTCGAACGCTGCGCCTGCCCCGGCTGCGGCTCGTGTTCGGGCATGTTCACGGCCAATTCGATGAACTGCCTGACCGAAGCGCTGGGACTCTCGCTGCCGGGCAACGGCACGATCGTCGCCACGCACGCCAACCGACGCCGGCTGTTCGAAGACGCCGCGGCGCTGATCGTCCGCAACGCCGAACGCTACTATTTTCTGGGCGACGAATCGGTGCTCCCGCGTTCGGTCGCGACCAAGGCCTCCTTCGAAAACGCCATGTCGCTCGACATCGCCATGGGCGGCTCGACCAACACGGTGCTCCACCTGCTGGCCGTGGCCCGCGAAGCCGGCGTGGATTTCACGATGCAGGACATCGACCGCCTTTCGCGTCGGGTTCCGGTGCTCTGCAAGGTGGCTCCCAACTCGCAGTATCACATACAGGACGTCAACCGCGCAGGCGGCATCCTCTCCATTCTGGGCGAACTGGCGCGCGCCGGCCTGCTCGACACCTCGGTCCCGCGCATCGACGGGCGGACGCTCCGCGAAGCAATCGACGCCTGCGACCTGCGCAGCGAGACGCTGACCGACGCGGCCCTGCGCCGCTGGCTGAGCGCCCCTGCGGGGCTTTACAGCCGCGAACTGGGGGCGCAGCACTCCTATTACGACGCCCCCGACGCAGACCGCACGACGGGCTGTATCCGCGACGTCGAACACGCCTACTCCCGCGACGGGGGACTGGCCGTGCTGACGGGCAACATCGCCCGCAACGGCTGCATCGTCAAGACGGCGGGCGTCGATGAGTCGCTGCACGTTTTCCGCGGCCGCGCACGGGTCTACGAATCGCAGGAACAGGCTATCGAGGGCATTCTCGGCGACGAAGTGCAGGCGGGCGAGGCGGTCGTCATCCGCTACGAAGGCCCCAAGGGAGGCCCCGGCATGCAGGAGATGCTCTACCCCACGTCGTACCTCAAATCCAAGCACCTCGACAAAGCCTGCGCGCTGATTACCGACGGCCGCTTTTCGGGCGGCACGTCGGGGCTGTCGATCGGCCACGTCTCGCCCGAAGCCGCGTCCGGGGGCGAAATCGCCGTCGTCCGGACGGGCGATGAAATCGAGATCGACATCCCGCGTCGCTCGATACGCCTTCTGACAGACGACGCCGAAATCGCCGCGCGGATGGCCGCTCAGGAGTATTTCCGCCCCGCCACACGCGACCGCAAAGTCCCCGCGTCGCTGCGCGCCTACGCCAAGCTGGTCAGCTCGGCCGACAAGGGCGCCGTACGCATCGTCGATGAAGAATAAGTAAAACAGCAGCAATCATGGATACGACGCAAACAAACATGTCCGAACCGCAGCCCGGTCCCTCCGTCACGGGAGCGCAGGCCCTGATCGAATCGTTCCTGCGCGAGGGCGTCGATACGATTTTCGGCTACCCCGGCGGGGCGATCATCCCCGTCTACGACGCACTCTACGACTACCGCGACCGCCTGCGCCACATCCTCGTGCGGCACGAACAGGGCGCCGTACACGCCGCGCAGGGCTACGCCCGCGTCAGCGGCCGCGTGGGGGTCTGTCTGGTCACCTCCGGCCCCGGCGCCACCAACACCGTGACGGGACTCGCCGACGCGCTGATGGACTCCACGCCGCTGGTGCTCGTAACCGGACAGGTCGGTTCGTCGCTGCTGGGCACCGACGCCTTTCAGGAGACCAATTTCGTGGGCATCACGCAGGCCGTCACCAAATGGAACTGTCAGGTCAAGCGCACCGAAGAGATTCCGGGCGCCATCGCCAAGGCGTTCTACATCGCCCGTTCGGGCCGCCCCGGCCCCGTGGTCGTGGACATCACCAAGGACGCCCAGTGCGGAACGGCCCCGTTCAGCTACGAGAAAGTGGCTTCGATCCGCAGCTATGTCCCCGCATCGGTTCCCTCCGAAGAGCGCATCGCCGAAGCGGCAAGGCTGATCGACGCCGCACAACGGCCTCTGGCGATGATCGGACAGGGCGTGATCCTGAGCGGCGGCGAAGCGGAGCTGCGCGCCTTCCTCGACAAGAGCGGCATGCCCGCCGCATCGACCCTGCTGGGGCTTTCGGCCCTGCCGACCGACTCGCCGCAGTACGTCGGCATGCTGGGCATGCACGGCAACTACGGTCCCAACATCAAAAACCGGGACTGCGACCTGCTCCTCGCCGTGGGCATGCGCTTCGACGACCGCGTGACGGGCAATCCGGGCTGTTTCGGGGCGAACGCCAAGATCATCCACCTCGAAATCGACCCTGCGGAGATCGGCAAGATCGTCCCGGCCGACGTGCCGCTGGTCGGCGACGTGAAACAGACCCTTCCGCTGCTCACCGGGCGCATACAAGCCCGCAGCCACCGGGCATGGATCGACGAATTCCGCGCCTGCGACAAGATCGAATACGAAAAGGTGATCCGCCGGGCGGTCCATCCCGCCGAAGGCCGTATCCGCATGGGCGAAGCGGTCGCCGCCGTAGCCCGCGCCTACGACAACGACGCGGTGCTGGTGACCGACGTGGGTCAGCAGCAGATGTTCGCGGCCCGCTATTTCGGGTTCCGCCGCAGCCGGAGCATGGTGACTTCGGGCGGGCTGGGAACGATGGGCTTCGGGCTTCCCGCGGCCATCGGGGCCAAGCTGGGCGCCCCCGACCGCGAAGTGTGTCTTTTCGCGGGCGACGGCGGTCTGCAGATGACCATTCAGGAGCTGGGCACGATCTTCCAGTCGCAGGTGGCCGTGAAGATCGTCCTGCTGAACAACTCGTTTCTGGGCATGGTCCGCCAGTGGCAGGAGCTTTTCTACGACCGCCGCTATTCGTTCACCGAGCTGGCAAACCCCGATTTCGGGCTGATCGCCCGCGGCAACGGCATCGCCTACCGCTGCGTCGAGCGGCGCGGGGAGCTCTCCGAGGCGATCGCCGAGATGCAGGCCTGCCGGGGTGCATACCTGCTCGAAGTGCGCGTCGAGGGCGAAGACAACGTATTTCCCATGGTGCCGGCCGGCGCGCCCGTCGCAGCGATCCGGCTGGAGTAAAATCCGAACGAGCAATGGAAGAACAGGAATATATCATCACCGTATTTTCGGAAAACAAAGTGGGTCTGCTGAACCAGATCACCACGGTTTTCACCAGCCGCGACGTCAATATCGAGAGCCTCACGACCTCCGAGTCGGCGCTGGCGGGCATCCATAAGTTCACGATCGTCGTCCGCACCGGACCGGAACGGGTCGAAAAGCTGGTGCGGCAGATCGAAAAGAAGATCGACGTGCTGAAGACCTTCGTCTACACCTCCGACGAAGTGGTGCAGCAGGAGATCGCCCTCTACAAGGTGACGCGCAGCCGCAGCGTCGAGCGCCTCGTGCGCCAGCACAACGTCCGCATCCTCGAAATCGACGACGACTACATCGTGGTCGAGAAGACGGGCCACAAGGCCGAGACCAAGGAGCTGTTCCGCCTGCTGCAGCCCTACGGCGTGCAGCAGTTCGTGCGCAGCGGCATCGTGGCCATCATCAAATCGCGGCGCGAACTGCTCAACGAGTACCTCGAAGAGCTGGAACGCAGCCGACGGCAGACGAATTCAAATCACTTTTAAATCATACTAATTATGGCAAAGATCAATTTCGGCGGAGTCGAAGAAAATGTTGTTACGCGCGAGGAGTTCCCCTTGGAGAAGGCCCGCGAAGTCCTGAAAAACGAAACCATCGCCGTCATCGGCTACGGCGTGCAGGGTCCGGGGCAGTCGCTCAACCTCAGGGACAACGGCCTGAACGTCATCGTCGGCCAGCGCGAGGGCAGCAAGAGCTGGGAGAAGGCCGTCGCCGACGGCTGGGAGCCGGGCAAGACGCTCTTCGGCATCGAAGAGGCCGCCGAGCGCGCGACGATCATCCAGTACCTGCTGTCCGACGCGGGTCAGATCGCCGTATGGCCCACCATCGAAAAACACCTCACGCCGGGCAAGGCGCTCTACTTCTCGCACGGCTTCGGCATCACCTACAAGGAACGCACGGGTATCGTGCCCCCGGCCGACGTGGACGTGATCCTGATCGCCCCCAAAGGTTCGGGCACCTCGCTGCGGCGCATGTTCCTGCAGGGCCGGGGACTCAATTCGAGCTATGCGGTCTTCCAAGACGCCACGGGCCGCGCCTTCGAGCGCGTGGTGGCGCTGGGCATCGGCGTAGGTTCGGGCTACCTGTTCGAAACCGACTTCAAACGCGAGGTCTACTCCGACCTGACGGGCGAGCGCGGCACGCTGATGGGCGCCATTCAGGGCATTTTCGCCGCCCAGTACGAGACGCTTCGCGCCAACGGCCACACCCCCTCGGAAGCCTTCAACGAGACGGTCGAGGAGCTGACGCAGTCGCTCATGCCGCTGGTCGCCGAAAACGGCATGGACTGGATGTACGCCAACTGCTCGACCACGGCCCAGCGCGGCGCGCTGGATTGGTGGAAACGTTTCCGCGACGCCACGAAACCCGTCTTCGAGGAGCTTTACCGCGAAGTCGCCGCCGGCAACGAGGCCCAGCGTTCGATCGACCTCAACAGCAAGCCCGACTACCGCGAGAAGCTCGACGAAGAGCTGCGCCAGATGCGTGAGAGCGAGATGTGGCAGACCGGCGCCGTGGTGCGCAAGCTGCGCCCCGAAAACAACTGACGCAATGCGGGCGACGCCGGGGAGGTGCGGCACAAAGTACGTCCCCGGCATCGGCCCGCCCGCCGGCGGCGCACGCCCGGCTTATCCTATTGACAAACCCCGGAACCGCCTATTCCAAGGGAGGGTTCCATGACAACAAACGAACAGAAAATGTGTGGATTCGTAGGACTGTTTGACATCCGGCAGAAATCGGATGCGCTGCGCACGCAGGTGCTGAAAATGTCGAAAAATATCCGCCACCGGGGACCCGACTGGTCGGGCGTCTACTGCGGCGAACGGGCGATTCTCTCCCACGAGCGGCTTTCGATCGTCGATCCCCAGTCGGGCGGACAGCCCCTTTTCAGCCGCGACGGGAAACTGGTGCTGGCTGTCAACGGCGAGATATACAACCATCGGGAAATCCGCGACGAGCTGGCCGGGGAGTACGATTTCCGGACAGGCTCGGACTGCGAGGTGATCCTGCCACTTTACCAAAAAATGGGCGTCGGACTGCTCGAAAAGATCAGCGGCATCTTCGCTTTCGCGCTGTACGACATCGAAAACGACGAATACCTGATCGCCCGCGATCCGATCGGCGTCATCCCGCTCTACATCGGCTGGGACCGCGACGGGCAGTTCTACGTGGCCTCGGAGCTGAAAGCCCTCGAAGGGGTCTGCACCACGATCCAGCCCTTCCTGCCGGGCCACTACTGGTCGAGCAAAGAGGGAAAAATGGTCCGCTGGTACGACCGCGACTGGTTCGAATACGACGCCGTGAAAGAGACCGGCGCCGACATTCCGGCCCTGCGCGCCGCCCTCGAAGCGGCCGTCAAGCGGCAGCTGATGTCCGACGTGCCCTACGGCGTGCTGCTGTCGGGAGGTCTCGACTCGTCGATCATCTCGGCCGTGGCGCGGAAATTCGCCGACCGGCGCGTCGAATCGCACGACCGCGACCGGGCGTGGTGGCCCCGGCTCCACTCCTTCGCCATCGGACTCGAAGGCTCCCCCGACCTCGCGGCGGCCCGCAAGGTGGCCGACCGGATCGGCACTGTGCACCACGAAATCCACTATACTATTCAGGAGGGTCTGGACGCCTTGCGCGACGTGATCTACTTCATCGAGACGTACGACGTGACCACCGTGCGGGCGTCTACGCCGATGTACCTGCTGGCGCGCGTCATCAAATCCATGGGCATCAAGATGGTGCTTTCGGGCGAGGGCGCCGACGAAGTCTTCGGCGGCTATCTCTATTTCCACAAGGCCCCGAACGCCCGCGCATTCCACGAGGAGACCGTGCGCAAGGTCGGCAAGCTCCACCTCTACGACTGCCTGCGGGCCAACAAATCGCTCTCCGCATGGGGCGTCGAGGGACGCGTGCCGTTCCTCGACAAGGAGTTTCTGGACGTGGCCATGCGCATCGATCCCGAAGCGAAAATGGCTAAGGACGGGCGTATCGAGAAGTGGATTCTGCGCAAGGCTTTCGAGGATCTGCTTCCCGAAGAGATCGTCTGGCGGCAGAAGGAGCAGTTCTCCGACGGCGTGGGCTACGGCTGGATCGACACCCTGAAACGAATCACCTCCGAAGCGGTCTCCGACCGCGAAATGGAACACGCCGCCGAGCGGTTCCCGATCAACCCGCCCCGCAACAAGGAGGAGTACTATTACCGCACGATCTTCGAAGAGCACTTCCCGTCGCAGACCGCGGCCCAGTGCGTTCCTTCGGTGCCCTCCGTGGCGTGCAGCACCGCCGAGGCGCTGGCTTGGGACGCGGCGTTCCGCGACAGGAACGACCCGTCGGGCCGCGCCGTGCTGGGCGTCCACAACACCGACCTGACGCACGGTTAGCACCGCATACGCTTAAAACACTTCACCGACCGAACCTTCCGAAAACTTCAGCATGTTTTAAGCAGAGGGAGGCCCCGGAATCCGGGGCCTCCCTAAATTTATCCGAAAGCACGCTTGCGAAGCACTCCCGGCAGCTTTCGCCGCCGAAACGCAGCGCCGCGGTCCGGCATGCCGGAGGCGGTTATTCGATGCCGCGGATATGCTTCTCCCATTTCCAGGCTGCCGCGAGCGTCTCGTCGAGCGAGCGCTCGGCCCGCCAGCCCAGTTCGTTGTTGGCATACGACGGATCGGCCCAGATGGCCACGATGTCGCCCGCACGGCGGCCGACGATCTTATAGTTGAGTTTGAGGCTGTTCACCTCTTCGAACTTACGCACCAGCTCCAGCACCGAAACCCCGCGCCCCGTGCCGATGTTGAAGATTTCGTACTTCTCCCTGTTCTTGCCCTCGATCATGCGCCGGATCGCCGCCACATGCGCCTTCGCCAGGTCTACCACGTCGATATAGTCGCGGATGTTCGAGCCGTCGGGCGTCGGGTAGTCGTCCCCGAACACCGACAGGCATTCGCGGATACCTGCGGCAGTCTGCGTGATGTAAGGCACCAGGTTCTGCGGCACGCCGCGCGGCAGCTCGCCGATCAGGGCCGAAGGATGCGCGCCGATGGGGTTGAAATAGCGCAGGGCGATGCCCTTCATGCCCTCGTAGGCCGCCAGCGAATCGCGCAGGATGTCCTCGCACATCTGCTTGGTGTTGCCGTAGGGCGAGGTCGCAGGCTTGCGGGGCGTCTGCTCCGTCACGGGCAGCTTGTCGGCCTCGCCGTAAACCGTACACGACGACGAGAAGACGATGTTGTGACGTCCGAACTCACGCATGAGGTCGATGACGTTCATAAACGAAACGAGGTTGTTGCGGTAGTATTCCAGCGGCTTGCCGACCGACTCGCCCACGGCCTTCGACGCCGCGAAATGAATCACCGAGTCGAAGTCGTACTTTTCGAACACTTTGCGAAAAGCGTCGCGGTCGCAGCAGTCCGCCTTTTCGAACGGCACTTCGACGCCCGTGATCCTGCGGACTCCCTCGACGGCGTCCATGTCGCTGTTCGAGAGATTATCGACGATCACCACGTCGTAACCGGCGCCTATCAGTTCCACGGCGGTATGCGAACCGATATAACCGGCGCCGCCGCTGACCAAAACACACGATTTTTTCATAAGTTGAGGTTTTTATTTGAGTCACAAATATAACAAGAAAAAGCGGTTATCCCTCAAAACCGCCCGAAATCCTGAACCTCCGGCGCGAAAAAACCCGCTCCGGGACTTCTCGCCGAAGTCCGGAGCGGGCCGTATAAATCCGGAAGGGGTCCCGAAAGCCGCCGGAAAAATTTGCCGGACGCCGCCCAAATGTGTGCCGGACACCGCCCCAATGCGCGCCGACCGCCGGAAAAATTTGCCGGGTCAGAATTTTTCGCCCAGCTCGCGCGGCAGGTAGAACGTGTCGTTGCGGTCGATATAGACCACTGCCGAGCGCAGTTTCAGGGGCTTGCCGTCGAGGTAGGCGACCGAACCGTAGGCCGGTACGCGTAGCGTACGGCGCCCCTTGCGAACCGTCAGGCAGGGCATCTGCCCTTCGGCCGCCGAAATCGAGCACTTCGCGCCGCGGAACACCTCGGTATGCGGTGCGAACAGTTCGCCGGTCAATTCAGCCAACGGACGCTCCAAACCGAGCAGGTCGGCCATGTAGGCATGGATCTCCGTATTGGTATTGCGCCCCACGGGCAGGTCGCCCTCCGGGTGGTAAGCCGCCAGAAAGACGTCTTCGGCGGTATGGCTGCCGCTGAGAAACCCGAAATGGGTGCGGGAGGTCACGATGCGGGCGATGCTCGACACCATGTTCACGCTGTTGGCGACCTTCATGTAGTCGGCCTCGGTATAATTGCGCGAACTCCGGAGCAGGGCCAATTCATCGTCCGTAAGCTCGATGCCCGTGTATTCGCGGAACAGGGGCCGGATCTGTTCCGGCCGCGCCTTGAGCAGTATTTTTTCCAGCCCCGAAGCCGTGCGGCGCACCTTCGAGATATTCATATAGGCCGAATCGAGTCCCTTGGAGGCGTAATCCTTATAGGCCCCGTCGCCGAAACTCAGCCCCGAAGTGCCGTGGTCGGGCATGATGACAACGGCCGTCCGCCCGTCGCGGCGGGCGAAATCGAGCGCCACGCCCACGGCCTTGTCGAAGGCCAGCATCTCGGTAATCACCCCCACGGGGTCCTTGGCATGCGCCGCCATATCGACGCGGCTGCCCTCAACCATCAGGAAAAAGCCGTTTTCATGCCTGTCCAGCACCTCCAGCGCCTTGGCCGTCATCTCGGCCAGCGACGGCTGTTCGGCATCGTTCCGGTCGAGGTCGTAACTCATGTTCCCCTGCGCGAAGAGCGACCACACGGGGCCTTTGCCGTCGTAAGCGCGGAACGCCGCGGCATCCTGCTCGATAAGCGTCGCGCCGCTGCCGCGCAGATACGCCCGCATGGCGTCCGTGACCTGCTTCCGGCCGCCGCCGAACATCACGTCCAAGTCGTTGGCCGCCATCTGCGCCGCCAGCGCGGGATAGGCGTGGCGGGAGTAGTGGTGCGAAGCGCAGGCGGCGGGCGTCGCATGGCAGAAATCGACCGTCACGACGAGTCCCGCAGCCTTTCCCCGGTCGTGCTTGGCCGCTTCGAGCAGCGTCGCCAGCGGCTGACAGGCCCGTCCGGATTCGACCTCGACGATATCCTGCACGGGATTGGCCGCCGGATAGACCGAAACGTTGCCCGCCTGCTGGGGCATGCCCGTCATGTAGGCCGACATGGCAGGGGCCGAGCAGGGGATCGGCGAATCGGACGAGAACGTCCCGACTAGCCCGCAAAGGCAGGAATCGAGGTTGAGCGTCCGCTGCGAAGGGTCGTTGTAGAATTTATACCAGCGCGCCGCGGCGAGGACGCTCGTAGAGGTTCCGTCGGGAATCATCACGATGACGTTGCGCACCGGGGCGACGGGTTTGCGGTAGAAGGGCTGCGCCCCGGCCGCCAGCGCGGCGAAGAGCAGAAGCAGCAGAATTGCACTTTTTTTCATCATAATCCATTGCGGTTTTTACGGGCGTTGCACCGGAGGGCGAACGACGGCAAAGGTGTCTCGCATCGTTGGAATCGGCCTGTCGGGCAAAAACGGTAGTAAAGGTACGAAAAAACAAGAGAACGGGAAAGAATACGAAAAAAATAAGCAAATCCGGACCCGAAAATCGCCGGGAGTACGGGAGATCCGCCGCACAAAAAAACCTCGGCCCCGCCGCACGGAAGGAGTGAACTGAGGGGCTGCGCAGGCCCGGCGGAGGCCGCAAGACGAAGCGGACTAACAATTCGTAACCCCAATCGTGAAAAAGAGCGCGGAAGAATGTCTGTTTTCAGAAATTAATCGTATATTTGCTAACAGAAGTTACGAAAAGAGTGTAATTTATTGGAAATGAGCGTAGGTTAATCGCTCTTGATAGTAATAGGTTACGATTTAGTTAGTTATCTACTGCATTATCCTTCTGCGCGTTGCGTAACCTTCAAAGAACTCTTCGTATGCAAAAGTAGCTATTTAATTCGAGATTTTGATATAAATTCCCGTTTTTTATCCCCTCATTCATAAGTTTTTCCGAAAAAGCGGTATTGTCCGTCGGAACACCATTGCCCAAAACGAGTTTTGAACAAACGTGTGCCGACTACCGCATAGCTG